>Ga0255347_1001506_pt1 | contig 36928 bp, 31 predicted proteins | sample wastewater_treat_2_FD_192479 | JGI IMG/M metagenome (GOLD analysis project Ga0255347, IMG submission 192479) | Wastewater microbial communities from Lulu Island WWTP, Vancouver, Canada - plant24 | ecosystem: Engineered > WWTP > Wastewater > Unclassified | place: Canada: Vancouver, British... | reverse complement strand
CTTCTTGCCAACGTGGCTGGATACCATCGAGAAGCAATTCCTTTTCCAGCTTCTCCATTTTTTAACGGTCCAGAACCAGGTGCCAAAATGCCCCCATGATTGGTTCGATTTCTTAATATTGTTGCAAATGCTCGTTCTTTTATTGTATTATGCTGCCTATTGACAATAGCGGCAGCATTCTCCCTTGTTAATTCAAAAGACAATATTTCATTTGCTAACCATTCTCCATCAGAAAGAATAACTTTCCATACAGCGGCAACATCTTCATCCTTTTCAATCATCACCACCTTTTCTGCTAAATTTTCAGCAGCCGCTGTTAATCCTACTGTTCCCCCACCCGTAAATATTTCTATAACCTGTTTATGTGCCGCCCCCGCAAAGAGCCACTGCCTTATTGTAGGAACGAGCCAAGTTTTACCTCCTGGGTATCGAAAAGGACTACGATTTGGAACGGATGCTACATTAACAACCGTCTTTTTCTTTGGCGGTTCAAACTCGGTTCCATCGAAAAGAGAGGGCTCATTATTAATGCTCATAGAATATCCAATATTGTTTTGGGCTTTTCTGGACTGGTAGTATGTCTTTCGTCAAACTTCTCTTGAAGAAGTTCTACAAAGTTATCAATATTTCCTGGCTTGGGGGTTATTATTCGTGTTAATGCTTGTGAAAACTCTGTGTAAACGGTCCTGACAAGAGTAAGATGATATTGATTGTCATTTTCATCAAGAATCAAATCATACAAGAACCAAGCAATATCGGCTTCCTCCTTGGAAACAATGGGAAGTTCTGGGAGCGTCTCATAAAAAGATTCTTGAATGACAACACATTGTTTCTTCCCCCATGCTTTGAAGATGCCGCCCTTGTACAACATTTGGGGGATGAGTCGTTTTCTTGATGATGAAAGAAAATCAGGATGGGGGAAATTTCTGCCATTCCAACAGTATGTTGGCGAGGGATGACGCATATAATCTTCAAAGCAATTACGAAGATTCCCCGAAATATAAACACCTTGTACTTCTACTGATGCAAAATCTAAAATTTTCCCAGTTGCTCTATCATAACGGACTACAACGTAATCAATATTACCTGCTGACTGATTATCCGAATCAAGCAGTTTGATTTCAGATAATGAACTCCAATCAGCATTTTCACCAAAAGCAAATAATGCGGCATTTTCAACAATTATCCAATCTTCTCTAAATCTTACAGGACAAGTGATAACCTTGCTATCATCACCACATAAAACGCTGCACACACCCAAAGGTGCTTCAACTTTATCTTTTGTGCAATTAGGCACTATGTTGCCATAAGGACATAGTTTGTTCTTGCGAAAATGCTCTGCGCGTTTGCTCTCGTTTTGGATGGGGAAGCCAAAAACCTCTGCAAGAGGATGCTCTGGATGTTTTGTTCGTTTAGCCATAGCCATATTATTATTTAGCAAAGATACTTAAAAATACGCCAATGTTTCACCTCTCACAGAAGTGAAATCACCAATCGCTTAATAATAAGCACTCTGGCAAAAACCATCGTGAAACACGTTTCACTAATGGATATTGATGCCGTTTCTGAAACTGCGGCAGCAGGATCGCTGCCGCAATGATACCACTCCTTCATCATCTGCAACTGCTCCTGCAAAGCGTCTCTTACGGCTTCCATCGCCTCGATTCTGCCATCCAAACTCTGGATGTAGTGCTCCACTTCCTCTGCTTCTGTCGCTACATAGTAACCATTTCCACTGGCAACCAATCAAAGTACAAGCCCTTTCACTCTGATGTAATTGACAATTTTCCGTAGTCGTACACCACCTATCTTGTAGCCACGTTGTCGCATCCTCTTACATATATTTGTACTTGCGATAGTGTTTTCTTTGCCTATGTGCCTGCGGAGACACTTCACCATTATGGGCAATAGTTCTGTCCGCTCGTAGTCGTTCAAATCTGCTGTTTGTTTTTCAAATCCCTTAATCATACTTTGCTTCGTTTTAATATAAATAGTAGGGTTGGTAAAAAAAGCATGGTTGGCATGATAGTTTTTTATGTCAATTACTATCCATAACTGTTACTGTCGGCCAGCAGATGCTGGGCAATCCTTTCAGAGAATTGTTATCTTTGCGTTATGCGAGGCAAAATCAGATACGCACTTTACGATGCCTCTAAAAGCATAGAGGAAAATGCTGCCACTATGGGCTGTTCTGTGGCTGCTGTCCGTAAGTTTGTTCGCATGAAAGGAATAGATAGAAAGTACGATGTTACTTTTGTTAGATGGAAAAGAATTCACGACTACTGCAAGGAGAATCCAGAAGCCACTAATGCAGAGAAGAAGGCTGCTCTCGGCTACTCCATCAATACTATCAAGAAGTATGAGAACTTATCGGAAGAGCAGATTTACAAATCAAAACGTGATACTTGGAAAGTGTCAGATTTTGACATACGTAATCGAAATGCAATTAAAAGCATTTCCAATAATCAAAACGAAATACTTGGCTGGATATTGCACCTTTACAATGAGGATAGAACGTTTGAGGCAGATTTGACGGCATCTTTGCTCGTTTTCTACAAGACAATACCAACGCCAAAGCATCTGTACGATAAATATCCACAATTACCGCAGGTTAAGGATTTGAAGGAGGTAGATGCTCTTCCAGATGGTTCGTTTTCTTCCATTGTGTATGACTTGCCTTTCATACTCTCAAATAACAGTTCCTCTGTGATTAAAGAGCGTTTTACCAACTTCTTCTCTGTCGAAGAAATGTTTACTGCGAATGACGAAATGCTTGAACGGTCTTATCGACTTCTGCAAACAGACGGTCTTTTGGTGGTTAAAACAATGGATACTTCAATCAATGGTAAACAATACTGGGTATCTGATTATGTGCTACGAAACGCACAAGATATGGGGCTTGAACTAATAGACAAGTTTATTTTGACATCCAGTTATCGCCTTATCAGCAAAACGAAAGTTCAACACCTTGCAAGAAAGTACCACTCTTACTTTTTTGTGTTCCGTAAACGTTGAGGTTATGCTTTCTTGGCGCAGATCTTGTCTGCGCCAATGAAAGCAACGACAGAAACACTATGGCTTCTTTGACGGCTCAATGACAATCCAGCGTCCATTTCTGTTGTTTCCTTCTCTCTGGATAATCGAACCGTTCATCTGCTTGAAGTAGCGTTTAACTGTGCGAATGTCCAATCCAAGAACCTTGGCTATGTCTGACTGGGTTCGTGTACCATCCTCCCTCAACAAGAATAATATCTGTTTTACAACTGGATTGGTGTCATCTGAAATGGTGACATTATCGGCACTCTCTGATATATATGAGGGGGAGTTGAGGGATATATTATTATCATATATCCCAACGAACCCCTCTGTCACCATTCCCCTCAAAGTCCTTTCTGTTATCTTAATGCCACTTGACTTCAAAACCTCAACGTTCTCTTTGATTGTGAGATTTGGGTTTACCAACTGGTTGATTGTCCTTGTCCGCAGGTAGTATCTGATAAGGTTGGAAGCAGAAAAAACACTAACTCCTTTCTCTTGCCAGTAAGGTTTATTTACCTTGAAGGAACCGTGTTTTGTCTGTTTCAAAGGGTACTCGTACTTGTAGGTATTCATCAGCACCTCTAACAACACTTCGTTTGAAAGATTCTTATCTGGGTTAGCGTAGTAATAAGCCCTCTCAAACGCCAAGTTGAACAAAAGGTTTTCTGGCGTTATGCCAGGGCAATTCTTCTTCATTATCTGGGCTGCATAGAACAACTTTTTCTTTCTGCCCTCACCAACTTCCCACCTGACAGATTTACCTCCTTTACGTTTCCTCGGAACCTCATAATATGGCTCTGGGTAGGTATAAAACATCTGGCTTTCATCCAAGATAAGCGGTGTTCTAATGGCTTCTGTGTACTTCTTATAGTACAACCTACCGTACTTGCCGAGGAACTTTGATGGCTCCATCTGATAGAAGTCCTTCAAGTAGTCATTGTTGATGTTCAATGAATCCAGATTCTTAACTACCCTCTCACTCTTTTTCTTTTTGCTTTGCAGGGTCGTTTCTTCTGGCTTGTAGTCACTGAACGTTTGCTCATCGTAGATGATACCGCTTTGGAATGTATCTGCATTGGTACAAGTCCCCAGATAAATCTGGTTACATTGTCGCTCATCCAGATGCTGGAATTGGTTTGCCGCACCTACGGCATGATACATAGAATCGAACCCTTGTTCACCAACGATGGGGGCATTGAACACATATACCAGACGGAAACGGTAGCCAAGCCCTGGCAGTCCATTTCGCAGCGTTGTGTAGGCAACCGTTGGCTTGTACCTCAACGTAGCGATGTATGGCTCCATAGGTACATCAGAGTAATCAATGTCGAAGAACAGCGTTGAGGTAGATACAAAATTCTCCTTCTTGGGCATCCCAAAATCGGCAAAGTATTGGAAGTTGCCACAGAACGCCTTGCCAGCCAAAGCAAGGTTTAATAGGGATTGGGGTGTTAGTTGTTGAGATTTGAAACGAACCTTGGAATAGAAAGATTTCTTACCGTCTGGCTTGGTATCACACGTTTGTTTGCTGACGGATATAGCGAATGTGAATTCATTGTTGGCAGGCACTTGTTTTCCATATTAGCAATCTTATTAAAAGCAAACCCACCCACCGTTCACGTGCCTGCCTACGATACTTGGTGGATGGGATTTTGCAAGGTATCTCTTCTATGGTTACATCAGACATAGACAGGCATCTGACGAACCTCTTTCTATCATCAAATTCATACTATAAATATAACCTCCAAACGAAAAAAGTAAAGAGTTTCTGGGAGGCAAACCAAATTGAAGTCAAATTTTGCTAAAAATAGGTGTAATCCTTGGAAAAACAAAATCCTGCCGACATAATTGCAAGCAGGATCTTACACATGAAGGTTCATTTATCAACTATCCTTCATCGCTTTTTCGTTGAAGATTTGTCTATTGCGGCTATGACAGCATCCGTACCTCGTGTGTTTGCCTTAATGTACGGTTTCATTGCCTTAACATCAGAATGTGAAGTTATGAGTGCTATTAAATCAAGCGATACACCTTCGTTCATTGCCGTGACTATAAATGTTCTTCTGGCAGTATGCGTTGACAAGTCCCGTTTTTTTGTTTTAACAACAACCTTTTCAGTCAAGCGATATTCATAATCAATCCATTCTCCTTGCAAATCGGCAACTTTTCCCAGTTCTTTCAAGTGCTCGTTGTATTTTTGTGGCGATATGACGGGAAATACCAGTCCATTTTCATAGACATTGTCTTTGTACTTTGTATAAATTGAAACGGCACGATTAGGAAGCCGAAAGTGAATCCTGTCATCATCTTTTTCGGTTAGAATGTCAATAATATAGTATCCTTCTTCGTTTTTGGTAATGTTCTCGTGTTTTAATTGACGTACATCAGAAACACGCAAAGCCGTGTAACATTGAAAAAGGAAAATATCTCGTGCCCTTTCTAAACCCTCTTTACCGTCAAGAGAAAGATTGTATAATCTATCTAATTCGTCCAGGGTCAAATAGCGAACTGCTTTTTTGCTTTTAGGCAAATGTGGCTCATAGTCAAAAAACTCTTCGTGTATCTGACACTTTTTTTTCTTACACCAAGATATGAACTGCTTGAAGTATGTCAAATGCTTTCCTAACGCATCATTGTACATTGTTTTTGAAAGATATACCTTGAACGCCTCCATCGTTGTGATTGACAAATCAGAAAACCGTATGTCGGGTTTAAAATCTTTTAGTTTGCGCTCCAACCTTTCAAACATATCTTTTCTATCCTTTTGCCAGCCATTCTTTGATGCAGTTTCCTCACGGAACCTATCAAACATATAGAAGAATTCGGATGATTGCGTTTTAGAGGATGCCTTAAATGCATGATTAAACCTTTCTTTCAAGTCGTTTAAAGATGGTGCGGTACTTCTTATTGCGCTATTGTTAAAATAATCCCTGACAAACTTTTCTTGTTCATCAAGTGTGTCATTTAATACATTATATTCTGCTCCATCTACCACACAGCCCTGCTTAATTCGCTCCTTCTTCTCATTCCATTGTTTGGGCAATACGGTTATGCCTGTGTACAAGTCAACTCTACCTCCACCATAGGTAACACGAATCATAACAGAACTCCTTCCACTTGTATTAGGAACTCCCAACTTTGTCTTATAACGAAACTTTTTATACATTTATGAGTGATTTGGGTTTTCAAAGGTATAGAGAATATATAAATCACCCAAAAAATCACCCATTTTTCTGCAAAATACTGCAATATGATACAGGAAATGGTAATAAGTAAAAAGTTGATATTTAGTTAATTTGCAATATGATATGGGGTGTTGCGGTAAGTAAGTTCATATTCCCCCCTCACCGCAAACCAACAAAACAGCGCCTGGAGTATATCCTGGCGCAGTTTTTTTATTAAAATCTGTCGGAAATTCCGACAGGTTGAACTGTCATATTATTCTTGTTTCCTATAACAAACAGTTATTAAGTATTTCTTAACAACTGATTTTCTAGAGCTTTTCGAGTAAGCTTCGAAGACTCACTTTTTCCTCCATTATGCTGCGCAGTGAAGCGATGGGAACTCTCTCCTGTTCCATTGTATCACGATAGCGGATGGTGACGCGATTATCTTCCAGTGTATCGTGGTCGATTGTGATGCAGAAAGGGGTACCGATGGCATCTTGGCGGCGATAACGCTTACCGATGCTATCTTTTTCATCGTATTGGCAATTGAAATCATACTTGAGGTCCTGCATGATTTCGCGCGCCTTCTCGGGGAGAGAGTCTTTTCTCACAAGAGGCAATACGGCCAATTTGACGGGGGCGATTGCGGGCGGAATGCGCAACACTACCCTCATTTCTCCATTCTCAAGTTCCTCTTCGCAGTATGCTGCGGAAAGTATGGCAAGGAAGGTCCTGTCAAGTCCGATAGAGGTCTCGACCACATAAGGCACATAGCTTTCGCCGGTCTCGGGATCGAAGTATTGCATTTTGCGTCCGGTGAATTTTTGATGCTGCGCAAGGTCGAAGTCTGTGCGGGAGTGAATGCCCTCAAGTTCTTTGAAACCGAAGGGGAACTCAAACTCGATATCGGTGGCTGCGTTGGCATAGTGTGCAAGTTTTTCGTGATCGTGGTAGCGATATTTTTCATCACCAAGTCCGAGGGCCCTGTGCCATGCAAGACGAGCCTCTTTCCATTTTACGAACCACTCCAGTTCGCTGCCCGGGCGTACGAAGAACTGCATCTCCATCTGTTCAAACTCCCTCATACGGAAGATAAACTGTCTTGCTACAATCTCGTTTCTGAAGGCTTTTCCGATCTGTGCTATCCCGAAAGGGACCTTCATTCTGCCGGTCTTCTGCACGTTGAGGAAATTCACAAAGATACCCTGCGCAGTCTCAGGGCGAAGGTAAATAGTGCCGGCCTCCTCGGAGATGGTACCCAGCTGAGTGCTGAACATTAGATTGAATTGACGTACATCCGTCCAATTTTTAGTACCGGAAATAGGGCATACAATCTCACAATCTATAATAATCTGTTTGAGTTCGGTAAGGTCGTTATCATTTAGTGCCTTAACCATCCGGACGTGCACTTCGTCCCATTTCACCTTATTGCGGAGAACGTTGGGATTGGTGGCTCTGAACTGCTCTTCGTCAAAGGCTTCGCCAAATTTGCGGCGACCCTTTTCGACCTCCTTATTCATTTTTTCCTCGAGCTTGGCCAAATAATCTTCAATCAGAACATCTGCACGATAGCGTTTTTTTGAATCCCTGTTGTCAATCAGAGGATCGTTGAATGCGCTCACGTGACCTGATGCCTCCCAAATTTTGGGATGCATGAAGATTGCCGAGTCGATACCTACGATATTTTCGTTGAGGTGGACCATTGCTTCCCACCAATATTTTTTGATGTTATTTTTCAGTTCAACTCCCATCTGTCCGTAATCATATACGGCACCCAGACCATCATAAATCTCGCTTGATGGGAAAATGAATCCATACTCTTTGGCATGAGCTGTCAGATTCTTGAAAAGTTCTTCTTGTGTCATATAATCGTTTCTAATTGTTTACAATCGTTTGAAAATATTTAAAAATAGGTTCCGGTAGCAATGCCGCAATCTCCCTCACAAAAGGTCTGCTCCAAATCTGAGGATGGGGCAATGTCAAACTTTTCGTATTGCACCGCACATCATCGAAGGCAAGAATATCTATATCTATAATCCTATCCTTATAAATCCTTCGTCCCACCTCGTCATACTCTGCCTGATGTGCTTCGCGCCCCATTTCAATCTCAATATTCTTGCAGACATTCAGCAATTTCCGCGGAGCGATATCCAATCTCTCAAAAACCACAATCTGGTTGAGGAAAAATGGGCCCTCAAATCCCACTGCCTCGGTCTTAACTTCGGGCGAAAAGTAGACCTGCAGCGACTCCTTAGCCTCAAATCCTACTGCTTCACTCCTCACTTCCGGCGAGAAATGGACTTGCGGCAACTTACAGTTCCCAAAGCTTTCAAATCCAAGTCTCTCACGTAATTTTTTTCGCGCAGCGGCAAGATTTGCGGCCCTATCGCCCAAATTGCTCCCCAGAAGCAGGAAAATCACAACATCCCCAGCTCAAGCAGAGCCGCCTCGCTCATCATTTTCATGTTCCATTCGGGCTCAAAAACTATCTTTACATCCACATCTGCCACCTTGGGTACATCTTCAACGGCCCTTTTGACATCCTCCACAAGCTGATCCGCCGCGGGACAATTGGGTGCAGTAAGGGTCATTGTCACGGTAACATTGTTGGCTTTGTCCACATCAAGCCCGTAAATCAGACCAAGTTCGTAGATATTGACCGGAACTTCGGGGTCGAATACCTGCTGTAAAGCGAGGATAATGTCCTTTTCCATATCGCTTTTAGGTTCTATCATTGTTGTGCCTCCTTCTCTTTGTATGCCAAAGCATAAGCTTTTATCTGTTTTATCATTGACAAAAGGCCGTTGGCTCGTGTAGGTGAGAGGTTTTCCTTAAGTCCGATTTGTTCGATGAATGAAAAATCAGAGGCTATGATATCGTCATATCTCTGTCCGTTATACACCTTTATCAAAAGCGATATTATGCCTTTTGTGATAACAGCGTCACTGTCTGCACCAAACCACAGACGTCCTCCGCTACTACGGCAAACGAGCCAGACACGCGACTGACAGCCCCTGATGAGGTTGTCATCGGTTTTATCGCTCTCGTTGATGCTTTCCAGTTCTTTACCGAGCTCAATCAGGTACTCATATTTGTCGAGCCATTCATCAAAAATCGTGAATTCGGAAACAATCTCCTCCTCAATTTCGCCAATGCTCCTAATATTTTCTATTTCAATCATTTTAACATCTCTGTTATAATAACATATTTATTACAAGCTTCAACTTGCTTATAAACGTTTCACACTCGGAAAGAGTGTTGTATGGGGCAAAAGATACCCTCAGCAATCCGCGGTCTGAAAAGCGGTTCACAAGCGGTTCTGCGCACATTAGTCCGGAGCGTACAGCAATGCCCATCTTATCGAGCATCTGTGCAGCATCCGAAGGATGAATACCATCTATGCCAATGGAGAAAATCGGTACCTTATGAGAAAGATCCTGCGGTAAACCGCATATCTTGAGCCCCTCTATTTGCTGCAGTTCATGCACCATAGTACTCACAATGCTCTTTTCGTGCTCCCGCACCCACACATCATCCCTCACTTCTGCGGCAAATTCCAGTGCGGGTTTTAGGCAGGCAGCAGCCACAAAATTTGGAGTACCGGCCTCAAATTTGAGCGGAAGCGGGGCATAAGTGGTGTGGCTGAAGCTAACTCTATCCACCATATCGCCTCCACCCATATAAGGAGGCATACTCTCGAGGAGCGATCGCCGTCCGTAGAGTGCACCAATACCGGCGGGTGCATATATCTTGTGTCCTGAGAAAACATAGAAATCGCAATCCAACTCTTTGACCGATACCTTGTCATGCACTACTCCCTGTGCACCGTCAATCACTACTAAAACCCCCTTAGAATGGGCTATACGCACGATTTCAGATACCGGATTGATAATTCCCAATACATTGGAAATGTGACTGACGGAGAGGATGCGAATGCGATCATCCGCCTCCAGCAACTTACTCAGCCGTTCCATAGATATCTCACCGCTCTCCTCCACCGGCAACACCTCTACCGATGTTCCAAAGGTTTCGCAGGCAAGCTGCCAGGGAACAATATTGGAGTGGTGTTCTGCTTCGCATACCAGCACTTTGTCACCGGGGATCAGATGACTGCGAACAAGTGAAGATGCAATAAGATTGAGGGCGGCAGTGGCGCCGGAAGTAAAAACTATCTCCTCCCTGCTCTCCGCCCCTATAAAATTGCGCACAGCTTCGCGACCCGCTTCGTAAAGATCAGTAGCATCCGCACTGAGTTTATGCAGGGCACGGTGGATATTTGCATTGGTACGCGAACTCATGCGCTCCTGCAATTCGAGTACCTTGCGGTGCTTCTGTGCAGTAGCGGCATTATCCAGATATATCAGCGGCTTACCCCAGACTTGCTGGTGTAGTGCCGGAAAATCTTCACGTATTTGTTCGATAATCTTCATAACTTGCAAAAGTACTAAACAAACTTTGGTTTTTGGCCTAAAAAGCATATTTTTACGAGAAAATTAACAAAAACAGAATGTACGATTATATCAGGGGTGCTCTTACCGAGCTTAACCCCACGGATGTGACTCTCGAGGCCGGCGGCATAGGTTATCACATACTTATTTCACTCACTACCTACTCCAACCTACAAAAAGGCGGCAGAGAGGGTGTTAAACTCTATATTCACCAGCACTTACGCGAAGATGAAGAACTTCTGTTCGGCTTTTTTAACACGGATGAGCGCATTATGTTCCGCCATCTGATCTCCGTGAGCGGTATCGGTCCGGGAACTGCACGTATGATGCTCTCGAGCATGACGCCGGATGAGATTTTCAACGCTATTGTCACGCAAGATGTCAACCGCATAAAGAGCGTTAAGGGTATCGGTTTAAAGACAGCGCAAAGGGTTATTCTTGAACTTCGGGACAAGATCAGCAAGGGCACTTCCAGTGCCGGATTTCCCTTTGAGGGCGGTGCAACAACTTCCGCAGTACGTCAAGAGGCAGCCACAGCGCTGGTGCTACTGGGTTTCACCAAACCAAATGTCGAAAAAGCACTTGACAAGCTCCTCAAAGAGAATCCTTCGATTACTCTTGAGGAATTGATAAAACAAGCACTCAAACTACTCTGATTTTCAGATTTTTTTGTTAGTTTCAAATATTAATGCTATATTTGTACACTCATTTTTTGAATCAGTATTAATTTTTTAATCGGTTTTTGTAATGAATATTCCTGCAGAACTCAAGTACACCAAAGATCATGAGTGGGTAAGGATCGAGGGTGACATCGCAGTAGTTGGTATCACTGATTTCGCTCAGAGCGAACTTGGTGATATAGTTTTCGTCGATATTCAAACTGAGGGTGAATTTGTGGAGAAAGATGAAATATTCGGCGCTATTGAAGCTGTAAAGACGGTTGCTGACACCTTGATGCCTCTCACAGGAGAGATCATAGAGGTCAATCCTGAGCTTGAAGATGCTCCCGAGCTCGTCAACAGCGACCCTTATGGTGCAGGATGGATGATTAAGATCAAGTTTTCCGTCGCTTCGGAAATTGATACTCTTCTTTCTGCTAAGCAGTATGAAGAAATAATCTGATTTGTAAATCAAATGTGATGTGTTGAGGGAGGCCCGAGCGAGGGCCTCCCTTGTTATTTTTTTATTTCTTACAGTTTTTTTATTAATTTTGGAGTTCCAACTTTTTTAAACTATGACAATAACCCGCACATTTGACCTGCTTTCCAATTTGAAAGCCTCCTTCCCTCCTAAAGATGATATACTGGCACGCAAAGTACAAGGCCGGTGGATTAAGTATAGTATCGATGATTATGTAGAACACTCGCACAACGTTGCGTACGGCCTTCTGGCGCTTGGTTATAAAGCGGGCACCAAGGTAATAACAATCTGTGGCAATCGTCCCGAGTGGAATTTCGTGGATATGGGTTCCAACCTTGCCCATATGATACACGTACCGGTATACAGTACGCTTAGCAAAAAGGATTTCTCGTACATTTTCGACCATTCGGACGCTGAAATCATTATCGTTGGCAACAAAAACCTCTACAATAAAATCGCTCCAAGCGTTGCGGAGATAAAGCGCGACATCAAGGTAATACTGATGGATGACTCTGAGGATATTTTCTGTATGTCGAAGCTTGAGGCACTCGGACGCGAGAATAAAGAACAATTTGCTCCTATTGTTGAGCGAAACAAAGAAGAAATATCTCCTGATGAATGCTGTAGCATAGTCTATACCTCAGGCACCACAGGTTTGCCGAAAGGCGTTATGCTCTCCCACCGTAACTTAACCTTCAACTCCCATGGTCATGCAGTGCGCCAGATATGGAATTACAATCATAAAATGCTCAGCTTTCTCCCTCTCTGCCACGTGTATGAGCGCACAATGAACTATGAGTTTCAGGAACTGGCCATAAGTATTTATTACGCCGAATCTCTCAGTACTATAGCAGCAGACCTCCTAGATAGCCGGGCAGACGGATTTTGCTCTGTTCCCCGCGTACTGGAGATAATGTACGGCAAGCTTGAGGCGGCAGGCAAGAGGTTGAAAGGCATCAAGAAGCTTATATATAACCTTGCTTGGAAATTTGCAAACAATTTTGACTTCTACAACAAAAAGAAGCTCTACCTTGCCAAACGCAATCTCTACGACAAACTTGTTTACAGCAAGTGGAGAGCAGCTCTCGGAGGTAAGGAAATGATTGTAGTTTCAGGCGGGTCTTCAATCCAGGCCAAGATTGTGCGTACTTTCAACGCGGCAAACCTCCATATATATGAAGGATATGGTATGACGGAAACCTCCCCCGTAATAGCCGTAAATAGCCCTGCTGACGGCATAAATGTAATTGGCACGGTAGGAAAGGCACTCGGGGGTACGGAACTCTCATTTGCCGAAGACGGGGAGATTCTGACCAGAGGACCTCATGTGATGCTCGGATACTACAAGGATCCCGAAGCCACCGCCCAAATCATAGACAAGGATGGGTGGCTGCACACAGGAGATATTGGATATCTTGTTGATGGTCAATTCCTTAAGATAACTGACCGCAAAAAAGAAATCTTCAAACTCTCAGTAGGAAAATATGTGGCTCCTCAAGTTATCGAAACCAAGCTTAAAGAGTCACCATACATTGAGAACTGTATCGTCTTCGGCGAAAACCAAAAATTTGCCTCTGCAATCATAATCCCCTCATTACCAAAGCTTAACGAGTATGCTCAGAAGCGTAAAATCCAATATGGGACAGACCTGGAACTCATCGCCTCTGAAGATATTGTTAAACTTATCCACGCTGAAGTTGAGAAGGTAAATAAAACCCTGGCAGCCCATGAAGCCATTAAACGTGAAAGAATTGTGCTTGACGATTGGACCGCAGATAATGATATGCTCTCTCAGACCCTCAAGCTTAAACGTCGCAACATACACAAGAAATACGCAAACCTCATCAACGAAATATTCAAGACTGAAAAATCAGACGATTAGAATAGCTTAACTTAGCCATGATTCGCTCAGCCACAAAACAGGACATATCGGATATACGCCGCATCTATAGGAAATGCTTTGATACGAGCGATGAATATATCGATTTCTTCCTGAAAAAATGCACCCCAAGACATACTCTTGTTTATGAACAGGATGGCAAGGCCGTCTCTGTGGTGCAAACTATGAGCATATCATATATCTCAAGTTCACGCACCAGAGGACACGGGGACTCCCATCCGGGAGTATACGTTTGTGGCCTTGCCACATTGCCGGCATATCGTGGTCGCGGTTTTGCGAAATCGCTTATAGCCTACATTAGAAACAATGCTAAACGGCAGGGCTGGAAATTTATGATGGTGCACCCTACCAATGCGAAGATTGTACCTTTTTACGACAAAATCGGGTTTAACACTCCGATTTACAGGAATTCCGAATCGCTGCCTTTGTTTGAAAACAGAGCATTCATTTCCAATTTTGACGGTGTTAGTCTGTTTCTGACAAGAGATGAAAAATTGATATCGGACTATTTTCAGTGGAATCATTATTTACTGGATTACATCATTGAGGAAACCGCATTTAATCCTCCATCCCCATTCCAGTACGACACCAGGTATCCCTATCTGTTGCTCACGTCACTCAACGACGGTTTTTCAACCGAGTCAACTCATTCGACCTTTTCTTTCCCTATTTGAGGTTAATATTAATTTAACTTAGGCCGCAAATGTTCCACGTGGAACGTTTGCGGTTTTTATTGTGCGGCATCAATACCTTGACTGATGGCAGTCAATGTATTTACCGCCATTAATGTTTGTTTCCGTTACTATTGAGGCAGAGGAAAGCAATAGGCATATCTTATAAAAATCCGGATGCGAGAGGCTGAACAAATAGTCGTAAAGCCTGAGATGGAAATAAATTTTATCGGCCGAAATAGATCAAAAGTACCTGTATATCAGCCGGAGATACGCCGGAGATACGCGAAGCCTGAGCAATTGTTCTTGGACGATATCGATTGAGCTTAATACGACATTCCATTGATAAGGAAGTGACTTTTGAAAAGTCGAAATCATCCGGAATTCTAAGGTTTTCCAAGCGCCTGATCTTGTCTGCAATTCCTTTTTCTCGTTCGATGTAGCCTTTATACTTTATACTGATTTCCGCAGACTGAAGTATTTCTTCAGATACAAATTCAGGGTCTATCTCATCTTTGCCTTCAGTTTTACCCCAAGGCAACTCAAGAAGGTTTTTAATTTGCTCTGTTTCTATCGTAGACAGTGATCTCAATTCTTCGACGAGATTTGTCTCGATCTTTGTTCCACGTGGAACAAATTCAAGAAGGGCTTTAATGGAGGTTGATGGACGGGATAAAAGGTCTGATATCTTCTTCTTGGATGTAATTTCTGCACTATCAATGGTACTGAGGTAGTCATTAACATCTTCCGGTCTTAGAGAAGTGGTATGTGAAAAATCAATATAATGAGATATAATATCATATTTTAGTTTCGTATATTCATATCTGAACTTATCTACAAGACCTAGTTTGTATCCAAACTCAGTAAGGCGACTGTCTGCATTGTCCTGCCTTAAAAGAATACGATATTCAGCCCTTGAAGTAAACATCCTATAGGGTTCATCAACGCCTTTTGTTATAAGGTCGTCTATTAAAACTCCTATATAAGCCTCATCACGCTTGAGAATAAAAGGCTCTTTGCCGTTTATTTTAAGATGGGCATTGATGCCGGCAATTAGCCCTTGGGCTGCTGCCTCCTCATAGCCCGTAGTGCCATTTACCTGTCCGGCAAAATAGAGATTCGGAAGAATCTTGGACTCAAGAGTAACCTGTAACTCTGTAGGGTCAAAAAAGTCATATTCGACTGCATAGGCAGGTGTGAATATTTTGACGCCACGAAGTCCCTCTATCTCCTGTAGGGCATCCATCTGAACCTTCAGAGGAAGGGAAGAAGAGAAACCTTGAAGATAATATTCATGAGTATTCCACCCTTCAGGTTCCAGAAAAAGTTGATGAGTATCTTTTCCCGCAAATGTGCGTAGCTTATCTTCTATTGAAGGGCAATAACGAGGTCCAATACCCTTGATCTTTCCACTAAATAGCGGTGATTCATCAAAACCGGTACGAAGTATATTATGAACTTCATTATTTGTATGAACGATATAACAAGGTTTTTGCTCTCTACCTCTCTGAATACTTGTCTTAAAAGGTAGGTAGGAAAACTTGGAGGGATTGGGATCGAATTCCTGAATATCAAGTTTTGAAAGGTCAAGTGAGCGGGCATCAATTCTCGGAGGTGTACCAGTCTTCATTCTGGCTGTCGAACAACCCATGCTTGAGAGTTGTTCCGTCAAACCGAGGGAAGGCGATTCTCCCATTCTTCCACCATGAACCATCTCGTTTCCTATATAAAGTCGGCCATTGAGAAACGTTCCTGCAGTCAAAATGACGCTTTTACAGGCGAATTCCGCACCCATGGAGACACGGACACCGCAAATTTCTGAACCACGGAAGACTAAATAGCTCACAGTATCCTGCCAAATATCTAAGTTAGAGGTATTTTCGAGCACATAGCGCCAGTTCATGGAAAAATGTAGTTTATCGCATTGAGCACGAGGACTCCACATTGCAGGACCCTTTGAGAGGTTCAGCATCCTGAATTGTATGGTCGATGCGTCCGTAACAATCGCAGAGTATCCTCCCAAAGCATCTATTTCACAGACTATCTGACCTTTAGCAATACCACCAATGGCAGGGTTGCAGGACATTTGTGCAATTTTGTTCATATCCTTCGTTATGAGCAAAACTTTTGAACCCAAACGTGCAGCAGCAACTGCCGCCTCACAACCTGCATGTCCGGCACCTATTACTATTATATCATATTGCGGAGTTTTCATTTAACTATCTGATAATAAAGTAAATAGTGACTCAAGCGCCATCTCTTCACGAACTCTTATTTCTACCTGCTGTTCTTTTGTAACATCGTCAAAACCCACGAGGTGTAGCAGACCATGCGCTATTACACGGTGAAGTTCTCTCTCAAAACCTTCCCCATAGATTTCCGCATTGCGACTAACCGTGTCAATACTTATATATATATCACCGCTGACCGAGTCAGGGCCGAACTGAAGCTCATAATCGGTGGAATAATCAAAAGTAATGATGTCGGTAAAATAATCGTGCCCGAGGAAATCGCGATTTATTCGGCGCAAAAAGGGGTCACTACAGAAAATATAATTTAATTGTCCAACTCTTAATCCTCTTTCAGATGCCAAATTTCTCAACCATTTTTTGACAATTCTCTTACGGGTCAAATCAAATTTTATATCCTCATTAAAAAAAATTATCATAGCATTGCTAAAAAGTAAAAACAGAGCTGTTTTGGCTCGTTATTTGTTACAAAAATAGTGAATAGAGTGCACAAATAGCAAATTTTTAACAAAATTGTTATTTTTATGGGAAAGGCTGAATATCTATCATCAAGAGATTGAATGAATGTGTAATTTATGCAAACCTCAGTTGAATAATAAATAGAGATGTGGTATTTGGCTTCGTGAAAGGAAAAAGTTGATACTGAATAATTACTAACAAACTGTAAAATAAATCAAGGAACATAAAAACTTAATTGTCAAGTATATAGAAAATATTTAATAAAATTATCAACAAAAAATTTGTTATAAATCATTTTTTCTTACTAATTTTACCAGTTGTAGGTCAATTAGGCCGAAAAGATTGGACAAACAAAAATAAAATACTGACATGGAAGTTAAAAAAACACCCAAAGCAGATCTTGAAAACAAAAAGTTATTGTTCAGAGAGATTGGACTGATAATCGTACTCGGAGTAGTATTGCTTGCGTTTGAATGGTCAAGTACTGAAAAAGCCGAGACAGTGAACCTCGCAGTACAGGAGCAAGTTGTTGAGGAAGAGTTCATTCCTGTAACCCAGCAAGAACAGCTTCCTCCTCCTGAGGCACCCAAGATTCCGGTATTGTCTGACATTATCGACATCGTTGATGACGATATAGTCGTAACCGACAATCTATTTATAGATATGGAGGATGATGCGAGCATCGGTGTTGAAGTTATGGACTATGTTGCTGTGGTAGAGGAAGAAGAGGTTGAGGAGGAGGCAATTCCCTTTGCACTTGTAGAGGAGAAACCCAAATTTCAAGGCGGTGACGCCAACGATTTCTCCAAATGGGTGAACAGTAAACTTGTTTATCCTGAACTTGCAAAAGAAAATGGCGTACAGGGTCGTGTCACACTGCAGTTTACCGTATACACTGACGGATCCGTAAGGGACGTCAAGGTGCTCAGAGGCGTTGACCCTTCCCTTGACAAAGAAGCGGTTAGAATCGTTTCCAGCTCCCCCAAGTGGACCCCCGGCAAACAGAGGGAAAGGCCTGTAAAGGTTACTTACACCTTCCCGGTATTGTTCCAGCTCCGCTAGTAAAAGCTGCAAATCCGTAAAACCTAAAACTCCCTTTCACAATAATGAAAGGGAGTTTTTTTGTCATCAGTAGCGGCTGCTGACTTCGGAGGTAAAGTTTGGAGCAATTTGCAATTACCGGCCATCAGCCAAAAGCCAATACAATAACAAATAGCGAATGGCCTATGTCGAAAAGCTAATAGCCAATGGCCAACAACCTACCAAAGGAAATTGTCGAAAGGATAACGACCCGCATGAATCTCGGCAACCATTTTGTAAAGGTCGGATCGAAGTTTTTCTATATTGGTTTTCTCTTTTGCCGAGATAAATATACAGGGCGTATGTTCTTTTGATATCCATGATGCCTTAAGATCGTCAATAGTATAATTAATCAACTTCTTTTCCTGCATTGAAAATTCATCATATTCTTCATGATGATATGCGTCGATCTTATTGAAAACCATAAAAAGAGGTTTGTCTTGAGCACCGATCTCGAGAAGAGTCTGGTTGACGACTTTGATATGCTCTTCGAAATTGAGGTGTGAAATATCCACGACATGCATTAAAATGTCGGCTTCTCTAACCTCGTCGAGCGTGCTTTTGAATGATTCAACCAATTGTGTAGGAAGTTTTCTGATAAAACCTACTGTATCACTCAAAAGAAAGGGAACATTATCAATAACCACCTTGCGGACAGTAGTATCAAGTGTTGCAAACAACTTATCTTCGGCGAAAACATCGCTCTTTGCCAAAAGATTCATTATTGTGCTCTTGCCTACATTGGTATAGCCGACAAGCGAAATGCGCACCAACGAGCCGCGATTACCCCTTTGTGAGGCCATCTGACGATCAATCTTTTTAAGTTGCTCCTTTAGTTTCGCAATCTTATCCAAAACTATACGGCGGTCTGTCTCAAGCTGCGTTTCACCCGGGCCTCTCATGCTGATACCTCCCCGCTGACGCTCAAGGTGGGTCCACATACCGGTCAATCTCGGTAAAAGGTACTGATATTGTGCAAGCTCGACTTGCGTTTTTGCATAAGCCGTTTTTGCACGTTGCGCAAAAATATCGAGTATGAGGCCGGTACGGTCAATAACTCTGATTCCGACTGCTTGTTCAATATTTCTGAGTTGTGAAGGCGAGAGTTCGTCGTCAAAAATGAGATAATCTATCTTGTTTTCCTCAATATAAGCTGCTACTTCTTCAAGTTTACCTTTTCCTATGTAACTCCTGGAGTTAGGTTTTTCCAGTTTTTGCGTAAAACGCTTCCCACCCTTAACTCCGGCTGTTTCGGCGAGAAACTCCAGTTCTTCCAGATATTCGTCGACCTCTTTTTCATCAACACCATGCGGAATAATAGCTACAAATGCCGCCGTTTCTTCCCTACAAGATCTAATGATTTGTTCCTTTTTTATCATCACTGTAAAATTTTTACAAAAGTAAAACTATATTTGTATTAATATAAGATTAAAATATTATTCGAAATGAAACGATTTATAGCCATAGCCACATTGCTTCTGATCACCGTATCTCTGTTTTCGCAAGGCAGAATCAGGGATTATGGCATTAAGCCCGGCATTTTCCGTACAGGAGAATACAATGCCATCACCGATGTTCCCGGAGTGAAAGTTGGACAGGTAACTATAATTGAGGGAGAGGATGTCCGCACCGGAGTGACAGCCATCATTCCACACGAAGGCAATCTCTTCCGTCTCAAATGTCCGGCAGCAGTGTATGCAGGAAACGGTTTCGGCAAACTGGCAGGAGTGACTCAAATTGAAGAACTGGGTAACATTGAATCTCCAATCATCCTAACAAATACTCTCTCCGTGGCACAAGGTATCGAGGGTGTAATAACCTATTCGCTTGGACAGAAAGGCAACGAATCGGTAGGTTCGGTCAATGCTGTAGTGGGAGAAACCAATGACGGCAGCCTCAACGATATAAGAGGCAGACACGTCACAGCCGAGCATGTGCTTAAAGCTATAGAAACGGCATCGGGCGGAGCGGTTGAAGAGGGATGCGTGGGGGCCGGCACAGGCACCGTCTGCTTTGGTTTCAAGGGTGGAATAGGCACCTCTTCACGTGTGCTTCCTAAATCGCTGGGAGGATACACCGTGGGTGTACTTGTACAATCAAATTATGGCGGCATACTTGAAATCGACGGAGTGCCGGTGGGGCAAATGTTGGGCCGATATAGCTTCAAGAATGCAGTGGAGGAGGAGAGATGTGTCCTTAAATCGCTGTCCGACGGTACTCAGGAGCAGCAGCTCAATCCCGACGGCTCATGTATGATGGTAGTCATTACCGATGCGCCGGTGGATGCTCGCAACCTTAAAAGGATTGCCAAAAGGGCAATGATGGGTCTTGCAAAGACAGGCGGCATAGCATCCAACGGAAGCGGAGATTATGTGATAGCTCTCTCCGTATGCAAGGAAAATCTCATAAACGAGTCTACGCCCGTATACAATCCCGTTCTGCTGCACAATGAAGATATGTCTGCTCTCTTCGAGGCTACCATCGAAGCAACGGCTGAGGCCTTGTGGAACTCTCTTTTCATGGCTACCGATATGACCGGTAAAGGAGGCAGAACCGTAGAGGCGCTGCCTGTGGAAAAAGTGGTGGAATTAATGAGACAGAAGAGATAGATCTCTTAACCGACAAAAGAAATCACTCTGTCGAGCACCTCAGTTGGACGCTCTACAAAGCAGTTGTGTCCGCATCCGGCTAACTCTTCAAAACGAACTTTTGGAAAACTCTCGCGCATCTTCAGGATCATCGGGGCCGGCATAAAATTGTCCTGATCTCCGACAATAACCATCACCGGAATTTCGGAATCGGAGAGCAGCGAAGAGGCATTCGGACGGAGTTGCATCCCTTTGATCGAGGCGACTATACCCAAGGGGTCGTGCGTTTCACAAAGCTCCAAGGTCTCTCGGATTTTCTCATCCATATCGCGCAGATTGGATCCGGAGTACATTTTAGGAATGGATACCGAGGCAAGCACTGAAAGTTTACCGCTTTCAATGATATCAATTTCGCGTTTTCGGTCTATGGCCTTCTCTTCGGGGTCCTCATAAGGATGTGAGTTGAAAAGTATTAGTTTTTCGAAAGTCTCGGGATAAAGACGACAGCAGGCAAGTGCAATGTACCCACCTAGCGAATGGCCTCCTATTACTGCTTTTTTGACGAAACATTTATCAAGCACACCCTTTACTACAGTTGCGCAAAAGTCCATTGTGTTGATTCGATTGCCTGATGAGTCGGCTGGAGCATAGTCTGTGAGACCATGGCCCGGAATGTCAATCACAATTACTCTGTATTGCTTGGAAAGAAACTCTGCGAATTCTGTCCAGATATACATGGTTTCAAGATAACCATGGAGCAGAATGATGCATTTCTCCCCTTTTTCGGAATCAAGAATATGGACCGCGATGCCGCCCGCCGTAACAAATCTTTCCATATCGAACCTAATAATTGATTTGCGAGCAAAGTTATAAATAAAATGATATCTTTGCGCCCTGAATTATTTTATAAAAATTATAATACACCTAAATCCATAATGACAAAATTAGTTTCCCACGTTCCAGAAGGGCCCCTCGAACAAAAATGGATATCTCACAAAAACAATATCCGTATTGTAAGCCCTGCCAACAAACGTAAACTTGAAATAATCGTTGTCGGCACAGGTCTTGGCGGTGCATCTGCGGCTGCCTCTTTGGGAGAACTCGGCTATAATGTTAAGGTATTCTGCATCAGCGATTCTCCCCGTCGCGCACATTCCATCGCAGCCCAGGGTGGAATCAATGCTGCTAAAAATTACAGAAACGACAATGACTCGGTTTATCGTCTGTTCCACGACACCATAAAGAGCGGTGACTATCGCAGCCGCGAAGCAAATGTCTACCGCCTCGCCGAAGTATCCAATAATATCATCGACCATTGCGTTGCACAAGGTGTTCCTTTTGGACGCGATTACAGCGGACTTCTCGATAACCGTTCATTCGGAGGCGGACAGGTTTCCCGTACCTTCTATGCGCGCGGTCAAACCGGACAACAGCTCCTTCTCGGTGCTTATGCGGCACTCAATCGTCAGGTTACCAAAGAACGCGTAAAGACATATCCAAGGCATGAGATGCTTGATCTGGTAGTTATAGAGGGTGAAGCGAAGGGTATAATAGCCCGTAACCTTGTAACGGGTAAAATTGAAAGATTCGGTGCGCATGCAGTGGTTATCGCCACCGGAGGATACGGCAACTGTTACTTTCTCTCAACTTACGCAATGACCTGCAATGGTTCTGCAATTTGGCAGTGCTATAAGAAGGGGGCATTCTTCGCAAACCCGAGCTTTACACAGATTCATCCCACTTGTATTCCGGTCGAAGGCGACCAGCAATCCAAACTGACCCTTATGTCGGAATCTCTCCGTAACGACGGACGCATCTGGGTTCCAAAAAAGATCGAAGATGCCAAAAAACTACAGGCAGGAGAGCTTAAGGGATCACAGATTCCCGAAGAGGATAGGGATTACTATTTGGAACGCAGATATCCCGCATTCGGCAACCTTGTGCCCCGTGATGTGGCCTCCCGCGCGGCAAAAGAGCGTTGTGATGCAGGTTTCGGCGTTAACAATACGGGCAGAGGGGTTTTCCTTGACTTCAGCACTGCAATTGAAAGACTCGGAAAGGAGGTTATCGAAGCAAGATACGGCAACCTCTTCCAGATGTACGAAAAGATTACTGACGTCAATGCTTATGAAGAACCTATGATGATTTACCCTACCATCCACTACACTATGGGTGGTATCTGGGTTGACTATAACCTCCAGACTACTATTCCTGGCCTTTATGCTATTGGCGAAGCCAATTTCTCCGACCACGGCGGAAACCGTCTGGGTGCTTCAGCTCTTATGCAAGGCCTTGCAGACGGATATTTTATCCTTCCATATACTATCGGTGACTATCTTGCAGGCAAAATTCTGACCCCAAAGACCGACATAAACCACCCCGCATTTGCAGAGGCTGAAAAGGGTATCACCGACAGGATAAATAAACTGTTCGACGTAAAAGGCCGACGCAGTGTTGATTCATATCACAAAGAACTCGGCCATATAATGTGGGAGTATGTAGGAATGACCCGTAATGAGGAGGGTTTGAAAAAAGCAATCGCACAGATAAGGAAACTTCGCAAAGAATATTGGGAGAACGTATGTGTACCAGGTGAAAATAATGAATTCAACCAGGAACTGGAGAAGGCATTGAGAGTTGCCGACTTTATGGAAATGGGAGAACTTATGGCACTTGATGCCCTCAATCGCCGTGAATCCTGCGGAGGTCACTTTCGCGAGGAAATGCAAACCGAAGATGGTGAAACAAAGCGTGACGATGAAAACTTCATGTATGTCAGCGCATGGGAATTTAAAGGAGAGGATCGGGAACCCGTTCTTCACAAAGAACCGTTGAAATTTGAATTTGTGAAAGTTGCCTCGCGCAGTTACGCTAAAATATAAAGAGTAAGGAGTAGTTTATGAATTTTACATTAAAGATATGGCGGCAAAAAAACGCCAAAAGTAAAGGTCACTTTGAAACCTACAAAGTGCAAAACATATCTCCCGGAACATCTTTCCTGGAGATGTTGGATATTCTCAACGAACAACTTATTAACGAAGGTGCAGATCCGATTGCAGTCAACAAAGGTTGTAAAGGGAAAAAAGTCGATCCCGTGGCATTTGACCACGACTGTCGAGAAGGAATATGCGGTATATGCTCGCTTTACATTAACGGCCGTGCACATGGTCCCGACAATGAAATAACCACTTGTCAGCTCTATATGCGCAAATTCAAGGATGGCGAGACCATTACCGTAGAACCTTGGAGAACCCGTGGTTTTCCCATTCTAAAAGATCTCGTTGTAGACAGAGGGGCATTTGATAAAATACTTCAGGCCGGTGGATTCATATCGGTAAATGCCGGCAATGCTCCCGATGCAAACGCTATTCTCGTACAGAAAGAAAAAGCAAACGAAAGCATGGACGCAGCAGCATGTGTCGGTTGCGGTGCTTGTGTTGCCACTTGCAAAAATGGCTCTGCAATGCTATTTGTAGCATCCCGTGTAAGTTCACTGGCTCTTTTACCCCAGGGTAAAATTGAGGGGGCACGTCGTGCTAAAGCTATGGTTGCAAAGATGGATGAACTTGGTTTCGGCAGTTGTACCAACACACGTGCCTGTGAATTGGAGTGTCCAAAAGGCATTAGTATAGCACATATTGCCAGACTCAACAGAGAATTTCTTTCAGCTAAATTAAAAGACTAGGTACGGGGTACGGGATAGTTTAGAGTATGGAGTGGTGTGTAGTTGGGAGTGGTGCGGCATACGCGGCAATTATTAATACTACTTTAGAGCCAACAGCTAATAACCAATAGCCAACAGCCAAAAATGGGGTTAGTACCCCATTTTTTTTAATATCTTCCAATAACAGTTGATTATATGTTTATACCATTTGATAACTTTTTATGAAAAAGATAATCATAATAATAGTTGTTAAATATGCAAACTCAGTTTTGAATTCTTTTACAAACATTATCAATACTGCTCCATTGTTTAAAAGATCAAATGAATTTATGAACATAATAAACAAATCTATTTTAAATGGCATTATTCAGAGCAAATAATTGTTTATATTCTGTCAATATATTTTTGATAATTAACGTCTGAATTTTATCCACAATATCAACACATTAATAACTACTACTACTTTTTTAAATAATATTATTTATTTTTGTGTTGTTTAAAAACGCTATCAAAGCGGTACCACAAGATATGAGCAAAGAAAGATTTGATCCGAGGGAGGAGTCCTTTTCCAGAGAACGTGATATCGAGGGACAAATACGTCCTAAAGAGTTCGAGGAGTTTGCCGGACAGGACAAGGTCATAGAAAATCTTAAGATTTTTGTCAAGGCGGCACTTCTCAGAGGTGAGGCTCTCGATCACATACTTTTGCATGGTCCTCCCGGTCTCGGCAAGACTACTCTTGCCCATATTGTAGCCAATGAACTTGGGGTAAATATGAAAATTTCCTCAGGTCCGGTTCTGGATAAGCCAGGGGATCTGGCCGGACTTCTTACTTCCCTTGAAGAGGGAGATGTTCTTTTTATAGATGAGATTCATCGTCTTTCACCGATAGTTGAGGAATATCTCTATTCTGCAATGGAGGATTATACGATAGATTTAATGATAGATAAGGGGCCCGGAGCACGCTCCATACAGATTTCGCTCAATCCTTTTACGCTTATAGGGGCTACCACCCGCAGCGGACTTCTCACCTCTCCTTTAAGGGCAAGATTTGGTATAAAATCGCATCTGGAGTATTATGATGCGATTGTTCTCAAAAAAATCATAATAAGGAGCGCCTCTATTTTGGATATAGAAATAAATGAAGATGCGGCGTGGGAGATAGCTTTACGTAGCCGCGGTACACCGCGTATTGCCAATTCTCTGCTCCGGAGAGTGAGAGATTTTGCGCAAGTCAAGGGCACCGGTATAATAGATATTGAAATAGCTCGAATAGCCCTCAATGCTCTAAATATTGACAAACGCGGTTTGGATGCCATTGACAATAAGATTCTTACCACCATTATAGAAAAGTTCAAAGGTGGTCCGGTTGGAGCCGGCACAATAGCTACGGCTATCAGTGAGGATGTAGGTACTCTTGAGGAGGTATATGAGCCGTTTTTGATCAAAGAGGGTTTTATATCCCGTACTCCGCGAGGTAGGGTTGTAACCGAACTTGCCTATAATCACCTCGGAATAAAAATTTCCGACAAGGAAAATCTCCTCTTCTGATATTGAAATGTTCATAACTTTAAAACAACAGAATAATATAAAATGAAAAGAATTATTATTGCAGTAATAGCTGTTTTGTTTTTTATCCCGTTACAGGAGAGCAATGCCTGTACTTCGGCAATTATCACGGGAAAGGCAACCCCGGACGGACGTCCCCTGCTATGGAAACATCGCGATACGGGCACTCTGGACAATCGCATCGAATATTTTGATAAGTCCAAAGACAAAAGCATCAAATATGCATTCATAGCCCTTGTGGATAGTCCGAAGGAGACAAAAGAGGCTTGGATGGGTACCAATGAAGTTGGTTTTTCAATCATGAATACAGCTTCATACAATCTTACATATGAAGAGGTATCTATTCAGGATCAGGAGGGAGTGGTGATGTACAATGCGCTGGCCGCCTGCAGAACTCTTGCCGATTTCGAGAAAATGCTCTCGAAAATGAAGTTTCCAACAGGTGTGGAGGCAAATTTCGGTGTAATTGACGCAGAAGGCGGTGCGGCTTATTATGAAGTGAGCTGTAGGGATTGGGTAAAGGTGGATGTAAATAACCCTGCTGTTGCCCCTGAGGGTTACCTTATATATACCAACCACTCTTTTACCGGAAAGATTAATGATGGTATGGGTTATATCCGTTATGTCAGTGCGAGCGATATATTCATGGACCGTTTCATAAAGAACCAACCTATGACGCCGCAGTGGATTTTTAACTCACTTTCACGCAATTTTTATCACTCTCTTCTCGATATCAATCTTGCCGAAAATCCTGAGGTAGCTCCCAACGGTTGGTTTGTAGATCAGGATTTCATCCCACGCAAGTCAACTTCGGCATCCAGTGTGGTAAAAGGCGTGCTTCCGGGTGAAAATCCCGAGCTTACAGTTATGTGGAGCGTTTTGGGATATCCTCCGGTAAGCATTGCGGTTCCTCTATTTGTGAAGAGCGGCAACAATCTTCCGGCACAGGTGGTGGCAAGAGGTGAAAACGGCGAAGGTTTCGATCCTAAGAATTGCGAGATTTGCGACCTGGCGATGGCGAGAAAAGCCAACGTATTTCCCGTTTCAAGAGGAAATGGCGGCAAATATTTCCGTTTCGATCTTCTCCTGAATGGAGAGGGAACCGGATATATTCAGCGTCTTGCTCCCTACGAGGAGGCTATTTTCGAGACATTCAATCCTGTAATTGAAAAGTGGTATAAAAAGGGTTCGGTAGATCTTTCGGAACTCTCCGCACTCTATTCAAAAATGGATATAGGCGCTGAGGTAAAATAAGGTGCATATTCCCGAAAATATATCCAGGAATTATGTAGACAACTGTTTTACCTCATCGGCAAAAGCAGTTTACATAACATCGGTAATCTCTTTGATGGATTCTCCATCGGTGCATGTCGTGTTGGCAGATACCAAGAAGAATGCATATTTCCTGACCAACGACTTCTATAGTTTTTTTTCTGACGAGTGTATCTATTATTATCCCTCGCCGACGGATAAAAGTGAACTGAAAGAGGCTACTGCCAAGGTGCAGCGTACAGCCGCGTTATCGGCTCTGAACTCATTTGAGGGGGGTTCATGCGCTTCATGGCGTGAAAAGGTCGGAGCCGGCTCATTTGTCATAACCGGTCGGCTGATGGATATGGAGTACAATTCTCGGCACAAACCTGTGCTGATAATCTCCTATCCGGAAGCTCTGGATCTGCCGGTACTGAATAGAAGCGAAATCAGACGCACCATACTTTCGATAAAGCGAGGAGAGAGACTTTCCCACGAATTCATAAAAGAAATGCTCTATGAAAGCGGATTTGAAAAAGTGGATTTCACGGCGGAGCCGGGTCAGTTTGCCTTGAGGGGCGGTATAATCGATATATTTTCATTTGCCGACAACCTGCCTGTCAGAATAGATTTTTTCGGTGATCAGGTTGAATCAATCCGCAAATTCGACATCAATACCCAGCTTTCAAAAGAAATCGTGGAGAGTGTCGACATTTTTCCCGATATACACAAGAACATGGATGAGACACCCCTCGTCCCGTTTTGGGATATTCTTCCCGAAAATTTTGTTTTATGGGATTTGAGGGGGGAAAATCCTACCGGAGAAAATTATGTCATACCCCAGCCTACATTCAATAAAAATTTCGAAATACTCTCGCAGGATATCCGAAGCAAGATGGATCAGGGATATACTGTGACCATCCTCAGCCCCAATGAGGCACAGACCGACCGTCTAAGGCAGATTTTGGTTGATACGGGCGAGAAGGTGCGACCTGATTTTCTGCCGTTGTCACTCCATGAAGGTTATGTGGACAGGATTTCCAAGAATTGCTATTATACCGACCACCAGATATTCGAACGCTATCACAAGGTAAAGGTCAAAAGGCAGGTAGAGAGATCCGAACGCCTTACCATCAATGAGATAATGGCATTCAGGCTGGGAGATTATGTAGTCCATATAGATTACGGAGTGGGCAAGTTCGGAGGTCTTGTCAAGACAAATGTAAACGGTAAGGTGCAGGAGGCGATAAAACTGGTCTATAAAGACAATGATGTGGTATTTGTCTCCATTCACGGTGTCCACCGTATCTCCAAATATAAATCGAGGGATGGAGAACCTCCGAAAATATATAAGCTCGGCACCAAGGCGTGGGAAAATCTCAAATCCAGAACCAAATCCAAGGTAAAGGATATAGCAGATGATCTGATAAAACTCTATTCCGCCAGACAACATTCAAAAGGATTTGCATTTTCGGCCGACAATTATCTAATGCAAGAACTTGAATCTTCATTTATGTACGAGGATACGCCTGACCAGGCTCTTGCTTCAAAGAAAGTAAAGGAAGATATGGAGAGTGACCTGCCGATGGACCGCCTCGTTTGCGGAGACGTGGGATTCGGCAAGACTGAAGTGGCCATCAGGGCTGCGTTTAAGGCTGTTTGCGACAGCAAGCAGGTGGCGCTTCTTGTGCCGACTACAATTCTTGCGCTGCAGCACTATCAGACATTCTCTTCTCGTCTTAAGGATTTCCCCTGCAGGGTTGAGTATGTCAGCCGCTTGCGCAACACCCAAGAGATATCGCGCATATTGGGAGATCTCGAGGCCGGCAGAGTGGATATCCTTATCGGCACTCACCGCATCCTCAACAAAAAAGTACTCTTCAAGGATCTCGGATTGCTCATTATCGACGAGGAGCAGAAATTCGGAGTTTCTTCCAAGGAAAAGATACGCCGGATGAGGAGCAATATAGATACTCTCACCCTCACCGCCACTCCCATCCCCAGAACTTTGCAATTTTCGCTTCTCGGAGCAAGGGATCTCTCCATCATCAACACTCCTCCGCCCAACCGCAAACCGGTCTATACCGAGGTGATTAATTTCAATGATGATGTCATAACCGATATCATCAACTCCGAGCTGGAGAGAGGGGGACAGGTCTTTTTCGTCCACAACAGGATAGAAGATATCCTCTCGGTGCGTGATATATTGCAGCGTCTGGTACCTCAGGCACAGATATGTGTGGCACACGGACAGATGGAGCCCGAAACGCTGGAAAAGAGGGTAGTGGAGTTTATCGCAGGTGAGTACGATATCCTGCTTGCCACCACCATAATCGAAAACGGAATAGATATTCCCAATGCCAACACGATGATAATCAATCAGGCGCAACGCTTCGGTTTGAGCGACCTTCACCAACTCAGAGGGAGGGTCGGTCGGTCAAATGTCAAGGCTTACTGTTATCTCCTGATACCTCCCATCGCATCTATTACGGACGATGCCCGCAGACGCATCAGGGCGATCGAGGCCTTCTCGGAACTGGGTAGCGGATTCAACATAGCGATGCAGGATTTGGATATCCGCGGAGCAGGCAATCTATTGGGTGCGGAGCAGAGCGGATTTATTGCCGAGATGGGATTCGAGACCTATATGCGTATCCTCAACGAGGCGATGGCGGAGCTGCGTGAAGAGAAGATGAGTAAGGGAGAGGATGTGGTCATGCCCGATGCCATGCGCTCCGTCCCTATGGCGGATACCCAGATAGAGACCGACCTTGAGGCCTATATTCCCGATGAGTACGTGCAAGTTACTTCGGAAAAAATCCGTCTTTACAAGGATCTTACAAATATCGGCGATGAGAGGCAGATGGAGGCTTTGCGCAAGGAGATGGCGGATCGTTTCGGTCCTATTCCCGAGCAGCTCGAAGAGTTGATCCGTATAGTACGGCTAAAGAAAGTCGCACAAAATCTCGGTTTCGAGAAGATAATCCTGAAAAATGGGGTGATGCTCGCCTATTTCATCTCCAACAATATGCATTCGTATTATAGAGGGGATCTATTCCCCGCAATACTTACCGCCATCCAGTCACTCGGTGACCGCTGCAGGGTAAATGAGGTGAAAGATAGACTCTATATCAGGGTAAAAAGCATTCCTGATGTACGTCAAGCCATTCTCTTTCTCTCAAAACTCATTTAGATTCCAAAAACTTCTTACCTTTGCAACCCCAAAGACCATAATAAATATAGAATGTATTTGCTTATTGATATCGGCAATACGGCATGCAAGGCGGCCTTTGCCGACAACGAGAGGATAGGAAAAGTTTTCCGTTATGCGGGAGATGATATCCGACAGTTTATCCGCGAGACTTTCGATTCGGAATATCCGGGCCAAAGAGTACGGGTGGCTGTTTTAAGCAATGTTCGTGCAGACGATCCCGAGTTGGAGACAATGTTGCTCAATGAGTGCTGCGACCGTTTGATTGTTCTGGATGTGGCGGAATGTGACCGTCTGGTAAAAACCGGACTACCGCAGTTTGAGGTGCTTGCCAACATGCCCGAGGGCATGGGAGCAGACCGGATAGCGGCTATTCTTGCAGCCAATAACCTCTTTCCGGAAAATGACTTGATGGTGTTTGATTTCGGTACGGCCATTACGGTGGAATTTATTGATTGTCATAAAGAGAATGCTTCTGCATGTTATGCCGGTGGTGCGATTTCTTTGGGCTTAAATACGAGATATCGGGCTCTGAGCCACTTTACAGAGCGTATTCCATTACTTAATCCGAGGGATTTTATGGAGTCCCATAAAGAGAAGAAAATCAACCCGATCGGCTTTGATTTGGATACTGCCATGGCTGCGGGTAATATTCTCGGCATAATGTTTGAGATAGAAGGATATAAGAGAGAGTATCCTGATAGAACGGTGATTTTCACAGGCGGGGATGCGATTTATTTTGCCGAAAAGCTGAAAAGTTCCATATTTGTCGTTTACAACCTTGTTTTGATGGGACTCTCGCAGATAGCACAATTTTATGCCGAACAATAGTACCATAACCAAATTCAGAAGATTCGCGGCAGTGTTGCCGGCACTTTTCGTGCTGTTTGCAGCTCTACCTTCTTCGGCGCAGAGTATAGCTGCCGACGGTAGTTTCACTCCATACTCTATGTTCGGCGTAGGTTCTCTTGCCAGACCTGGCATATCATACAACCTTTCGATGGGAGGCATCGGGATCGGCGACCGCAACTACCGCTATATTAATTATATCAATCCTGCCGCCGTGACGGAGCGCCAGGCTCAGTCATTCATGCTCGATTTCGGTATAGAACAGGGTAATATCTATTATACGGCCAATCCGGCCACGGCAGTTGGAGGAACAGGTTCCGATCTGTTGAAGAGCGTCAACAATACTTTCAATATGCACCACATCATTGCATCGTTCCCAATCTGGAAGAGTTCAGCCTTCAAGGTAGGTATCGTGCCTTACAGCAATGTGGGATACAAGTTTGTCACAACCGAGAGCAATGACGACATAATCGCTGAAGCCGGAGACATCAAGTACTCCAAAATCGGACAGGGCAGTATTTATCAGACATTTTTAGGTGCGGGAGCCACCTTCTGGGATAGACTTAGCGTGGGAGCGGATCTGCAGTTTTACTTCGGTACGATTAATCGCTACAGTAGCGCAACATTTACAACAAATACGTCATTAAGATCGATCAATTCTGGCTGGACCTTCGTCACCCGTGCCATATCGGGCAAGTTCGGACTCCAGTACAGGCAGCCGCTGGCAGGCAACACTTCGGCCACCATCGGAGTAACATACGATCTGGCGACCGCATTCAGGGGTGAGAATATACGCTACGCTTACGGTGTATCGGCAAGCGGCAAGGATACAGTTTTCCACAGCAACACCCCTCTTGAGACAATGTCGGCGCCATCCGAACTCGGAGTGGGCTTTGCCATACGCAACACTGAGAGATGGATGGTGGGATTTGATTACACGCGTTCAAATTGGACCAAAGCCTTCCTCGAGGAGACACCGGGGGTGGACATCAAGGCTACGACAGCACAGGCATTCAGGTTGGGATTTGAAGTGACGCCCAACCGTTACGACATCAGGTACTATCTCAAGACGCTCACTTATAGGGCCGGAGCCTACTATGAGCAGAACTATTTTACCCTAAACGGCTCTCCAATAGCAAGGAGAGGCATTACCTTCGGAGTCTCGTTTCCGGTATTCCGCTACTACAACGCAGTGACTCTGGGTGTAGACATAGGCCAAAGAGGGTCGGTTGCAGACAACCTCATCAGGGAGAGATATTTCCTATTCACCCTCTCGTTTGACCTGCACGACATCTGGTTTGTAAAAACTTTATACCAATAGAATAGATTATTTTTATTAACTTTACCCGATATTTTAAAAATGGAAACAATGAAGAAAATCGCAATTATCCTCTTTGCAATGGTTCTTTCTATTCCTGCATTTTCCCAGGGAAAGTATGGAAAAGACAGTGTGGAATGTAAAAAATATCTTTCATTCTACTCAGAACTTTACAAACAGAGAAATTATGACGAAGCTGCCCCGCACTGGAGGAAGGCCATAGCCCTCTGTCCTCCGACAGCCAGTCAGAACATGCTCCTGCACGGTCAGAATCTTCTCCGTCTGGACATAAGCAAAAATGCCAATAATCCGGCTCGCAGACAGGAGCTAATCGACTCCCTGATAATGCTCCACGACCTCCGCTCGGAATACTATCCCAGTTACCGCGTGAAGAGCATTGACAACAAGGCCATTGATATAATCAACTACAACTATTGCGGTGACGATCCCCTCAAGCAGTATCAGATGCTGACTGAGATCATCAACACCATCAATACCGATTGTAGCCCCATCGTCTTCATCAATCAGATGAAAGGGGGCGTGGCACTCTATCAGGCCGGCACTCTCCCTCCGGAGGCCCTGATGACCTGCTTCGAGAATAACATCAACCACATCGAAGAGATGATTTCCATGGATCCCGAAAAAGAGGAGTACCGCGTAGTGAAACAGGATATCGAAACCATCTTCGCCGAAAGCGGTGTTGCATCGTGCGACAACCTCGTGGAACTCTATACTCCAAGATTCGAGGCGAATCCTACGGATGCCAATCTTCTCGCCACAATGGTGAAAATGCTTACCAGATCAGACTGCGTCAACACCGACCTCTTCCTAAAGAGTGCCGTTGCCCTCCATGAGATCAACCCTTCATCGAGCTCGGCATACGGTCTTTACAGACTCTATTCCTCACGCGACGAAGATAGGGTTGCAGCACAGTTTTTCGAGAGCGCCGTTTCACTCCTCGATCCAAACGATGTGAAGACAGCTGCAGAATACAACTTAGAGCTGGCTACATTCTATTTCAAGAAGCTCAACCGTTCCGCCACTGCAGTAGCTACCGCCAAGAAGGCCATAGAGTATGACCAGAGCGTTGCAGGCAAGGCCTATCTACTTATAGGTACCATCTGGGCATCACAGGATTGCCCCGGCAGCGAGGTTGATGCAAGATCAAAATACTGGGTTGCGGTCGACTATATGGTCAAAGCCAAGAATGCCGACCCTGAAGTCGCTGCAAATGCGGATGAACTGGCTGCTCAGTACCGTAAATACTTCCCCATGCAGGTTGATGCCTTTATGTATGACGTTACAGACGGTCAAAGATATACCGTATCTTGCGGGGGTATGACGGAAATAACAACCGTAAGGACACAGAAATAGTCTCTCTTGACCTCTACCGCACAGTACAGACACAAACCTATAGCCATCGGTTCATGCTTGATGGCTATAGTGCTTTTTGCGCTTTCATCCTGCAAGAAAGAGCAGACGGGCGATCCTATTGACCCGAGGGTAACTCCGGTGCAGGTGGTAAAAAATCTGGAGGTGGTGCAGACGGTCAACGGCGGGGTGGAAATGAGGATGCGAGCGCCAGAAATGCGCAAATACTCATATATTACGGATTCGGTTGAGGTGAGTTACGATCTCTATACCGGCGGATTCTCTGTAAATGCTTTTACATCCGACGGGGAACTGGAAACGCGCATCACGTCGAAAGAGGCGAAGCACATCACCACCGACGGAAAGGAGCAGTGGCTCGCATACGGAGATGTGATAATTACCAATTATATAAAGCAGGAAAGCATGGAGAGCGATACCGTTTACTGGGACCGTCAAGAGCAAAAGATATATACCAACTGCTATGTCAGACTCACATCACCGCAGGGAATGATGCAGGGTTTCGGTATGGAATCGGACGAGATGGCCAGGAATGCAATCCTGCTCAAGCCCTTCGATTCCTACACGATTGCAGGTGACAGTACGACAATTTTGCTCGATTCTCTCAATTTTGTTGGTCCGCCCGTGCAACGTTTTTGACACTTTATGCATCTATATAATATATTTTTGTTTACTTTTGTACTCCATTTTCGCAAAATGGGCACGTAAAGCAGACTAAAATAAAACTAAAACTTAACAAACACAATGGCGGTTCTTGAGAAAATTCGCGTAAAATTAGGTATACTTATAACAGTTCTCATCGCAGTCGCGCTGTTATCATTCATTATTGATCCCCAAACACTGACTTCGACTGCACAAAGATTTTCATCCGACAATAAAGTAGGCATACTGGACGGAAAGTCCATTTCTTATAGTGATTTTTACCGGGAAGTTGATTATTTTACCCGACTGACCGAGATGATGGGACAGAGTTCCAACAACGAAGAGGCACAGAAAGCCATACGAAATGCAGCCTGGCAGTCTCTTCTAGACAAGCACCTTTTCCAGCCTTTGATCGCCGATGCAGGTATCGTTGTAGGTGACGCAGAGATGCTTGATCTCACACAGGGAGCCAACATCTCTCCCGTGGTGGCAAATCAGCAGATGTTCAAGGACGCTAACGGCGCATTCAGCCGTGAAGCACTCGCCGGTTTCGTGCAGGCGATCCCCACAGATGCCACCGGCCAGTATGAGATGTACTGGCAATCCGTGGAAAATTCCGTTTACACCGATCGTCTGTATAGTAAGTACTCCTCACTGATTGACGCATCCAATGTTTACAACAAGGTTGAGCAACGTCGTATGATGGTTGACAACAATGTCATCTCTTCGGTCGATTTCGTTCTTTCACCTATGGGTTTTGAGCGTGATTCTACAATCAAAGTGACCACTCAGGAGGTAAAAGACTATTATAATGCACGCAAGGAACTCTTTACTCGTCCGGCTACCCGCAATATAGAGTATGTGCTCTATGAGGTTGTGCCTTCTGAGGAGGATATCGAGATGCAGACCGAGGCTTTCAATGCACTTTATGCGGAATTTGCCGTAGCCGACAATCCCAAAAACTTCATTGCTCTAAACTCGGACCGCAAGTGGGATCCCTACTATTATACTGAAGAGCAGCTCGAGTCAGAGCCCCATTTCAAGGCAATCGCATTTGGAAAGAACGCTCCCGCAGTGAGCGAGATCAGTTCCGGAGAGAATCGGCTTGCCGCGGCCCGCTTGTCCGACATCAAGATGATGGCCGATTCCGCAAAAGTTTGGTATGCGCCATTCCCTCTCGAGAATGAAGCAGAGGCTGATGAGTTGCTCGCAAAGGCTCTGAAGATGAAAGAGCCCTCGGGAGAGTTCAGCGAGATGGGCTGGATTACTCAGGATGTCTTCTCATATACAGGCATGGAAGGCTTTGAAAAGGCCCTTGAACCTGCTACCGGAAAGGCATATAAGATAAAAAACACTACAGCCAACGCATATTTTGTAGTCTATGTGGCAGAGCGTACGAAAGCTCAGAAAAGGGCGCAACTCGCCACATTTGTAAAAAACATCATTCCTTCCGAAGAGACCTACCGTGACTTCCAGATGAAGGCTACCGACCTTGCCGACAGATCTGACGGCGACTACGACAAGTTTGCACAGATTGTGCGCGAGGAGCAGCTTCCGGTCATCCCCGTAAGCGGTTTGCTCGAGACCACGGAACGTATCGGCGTTGTGGACAACGCACGCAGCGTGGTGCACTGGGCATTTGATCGCAAGACCAAGTCGGGCGAGGTATCGGACGTGATTTCCGTTGACAACAAATATTATTTCGTCGCCGCCGTGACGGCCCTCTATAAAGAGGGTATGATTCCCCTGAGCGACATACAGCAGGATATTACCTATACCCTCACCGCAGAGAAGCAGATTGCCAAGATGGCTTCCACCATCGGTGAGCAGATTGAAGGTTGCACTACCATGGAGCAGGTGGCCGAGGTTCTCGGCACTACCGTGAGCCATCAGGATGGCATTACCTTCGGTACCACGCTCCAGCAGCTCGATCCCAAGTTTATCGGTGCTGTGACATCAGCCCAGCCCGGTATCATTTGCGGGCCGGTTGCGGGAGACATCGGAGTATATGTATTCCAGGTTATCGACCGTCAGACAGGTACCTTCTACACAGAAGGAGACGTGCAGAGAGCGCTCGCGCGCAAATCGGCATATCAGACCCAGTTGTTACAACAAGTAATGTCGGAAACCGTCGAAATTAAGGACAACAGAGCCCGATTCTTTTAGTTTTTTTCAACATTTTTTGATAATTATTAACAATTTTTTTTGAAAAGTAAAAAAATATAACTAAATTTGGCCATTAAATACTATGGAAAAACTGTGTTTTTTCGGCAATTCATTTATGTTTAACCAAT
>Ga0255347_1001497_pt1 | contig 37189 bp, 55 predicted proteins | sample wastewater_treat_2_FD_192479 | JGI IMG/M metagenome (GOLD analysis project Ga0255347, IMG submission 192479) | Wastewater microbial communities from Lulu Island WWTP, Vancouver, Canada - plant24 | ecosystem: Engineered > WWTP > Wastewater > Unclassified | place: Canada: Vancouver, British... | reverse complement strand
CGTCGTCTTCTGGTTCTAGCCCAGTTTCCTTTAGTATTCCATATCCAACAGCCCCATTCTCCAACTTGCCACAGGTAATAGTTTTCTCCTCATCAGTTACTTCTCTCCAAGCACATATTCCAGCAAATACTTTTAACCCAAACGACAGTGTGTCCTTACAGGTAATTGATAGACCCGCCACTATGCCATAATACCCACCTGCTTTAATAAACTCACCTGCTTCAATAAACTCACCTGCTTTAATAGACCAACCTGCTTTAATAAACTCACCTGCTTCAATATGCCAACCTGCTTCAATAGACCCACCTGCTTTAATAAACCCACCTGCTTTAATAAACCCACCTGCTTTAATAGACCCACCTGCTTCAATAAACTCACCTGCTTCAATAGACCCACCTGCTTTAATAAACCCACCTGCTTTAATAGACCCACCTGCTTCAATAAACTCACCTGCTTCAATAGACCCACCTGCTTTAATAGACCCACCTGCTTTAATAGACCAACCTGCTTCAATAGACCCACCTGCTTTAATAGACCCACCTGCTTTGATATACCCAGTTACAAACAACCCCATATCTAAATCTATCTCTAAACTCTCCGTTGTTTCTATATTTCCATTAAACACATATCTATAATCTTCTTTTACTAATCCCTTGAACTTTTTATCTATAACCATTTTTTTACTAACTAAAATTAACTAATATTCCTTAACTCATTAACATAATTGTCCTTTCTGTTTTCTATAGACCCATAATCTATATCTCCTCCCTTTAGCAGAATTCTCTTTAGTGCCATTATCTCCAAAAACAACCACAATTTATAAAAGAAGTTTCTCTTTGCTTTTCTCATTTTATTTTTCTCCTTTTAATTTAGATATTCTACATTGCACTTGTCGTAAATATGCTTCATAACAGGGTTTAACGGAACACTTCCACAAACTTTCTTTCCCCTAAAATCTTCCCTTAACAACCCAATCATCTCCTGAACCTCACCCTTACCCTTATTCTTACTTTCACACAAGTAAATAGAAACCCAATCATCACCCTCTGCTAAATTCATAAAGACACCCTTGTAGAAAGCATTTATTGTTTCCATACCCATCTCACTATATTTCTCATACCTTATCTTCTCCATATTACTTATTGTCTTTTAATTTAGATATTTCTTTTACCAACGGTTCTAATCCCAAACCTTTATGACTAAACTCTGAATTTATTATCGCATAATACTTTCCCTGTTCTGCCAATTCTCTTTGTTTTTTAGTAAACTTACTCTGATTAAAATACCAATATAATTCTGTTGTTACTTGCTCTCTTAAATCATTTGATTTTGCCAATCTTCTTAATTCACTTTTAGGAATTATAATCCACTTCTCCATATTACTTATTGTCTTTTAATAAATTAAGTTGCTCTAATTGTTTACTTTCCTTGACTCCACCTATCCTACGCTTAGCGATTTCCATATACTCTGGCATCATTTCTATTCCTATAAACTCTCTATCTAGTTTCTTACAGGCCATACCAGTTGTACCACTACCCATAAATGGATCTAACACTACTTGTCCTTCTCTACTTACTAACTTTACAAGATATTCCATTAAAGCAATAGGTTTAACTGTGCTATGAAAGTTCTTTGCTTCTTGCCAGTTTTCTTTTTCTTTTATTGATAATAGCGTTTGCAATGCAACACGACTTGCACCAAGGGCTAACTCCCGATTTTCTTTCGTAATAGTCAGTAGATACTTTCTTAAACTCTCCACACTTTCTACAAGGTTTCCACCACTCCCCATCTCTAAGTTCACATCCTGAGTGGATTCGTTTGTGAGTGAGTGCGTCAATAAGTTTAAGATTTTCAATTCTATTATCCTGTTTATCTCCGTTAATATGGTGGATAAAGAATCCTTGTGGCACTGGACCATTATGTTTTCTCCAGACTCTCCTGTGCTGAAACTCACTACTTCCGTATCTGATATAACCCTTTTTAGTAATTGAACCGCTACCGTATTTTCTTCTTTGCATAGGTTATTATACTTGACGGTTAGGTAACAGTCAATCCCTATATTCCTTTCTCTCTTACTTGCTTTGGCACAATAAAAAAATCTACTGGCACTAGCACTTATTATCTCCCCATTGGTTTGCTTTTGTTTTTTAACACCCTCTCCCCCAGCACTAAATCTCATATTCTCCAACTGCTTAAACTCTCCCACATTCTTTGCTTGTTTACATACAGGAAACAACCCTACTACCTCATCAGAACCATCGTGGATTAAATTGGCTGGGAAGCGACCAGTAAGTGTAGACTCGCTTGTCATTTTAATATCCTTAACACCGAAGTTGTTGGTAACACTACCATTTCCCTCGTTACTTCCAGAGTATTTCCTCCTTATCTGCTCCTCTGTTGTTCCATCTGTATATTCCACCCTACACCCATCAATGTTTATTCCACCTACTCCCCACTTCAAACAGTTCTCGGCTACTGTCTTTTCTCCTAATGGCTTTCTTGCTACTGTAATAGGTTCTAGTGCAGGTTTAAGGGCAGTACCCCAACCTTCCCATTGCTTAGCTCCTGCGGTTAGGGTGTACTCCCTGTACTCGTGTTTAACTGGGAATGTGTTGCCCTGTGTGCCAGCACCATCTCTCTTTGCACCATCTCTCTTTGCACCATCTCTCTTTGCACCATCTCTCTTTGCTATCGCGTTGGCTATGTTCAAACTTTTAGGGAAACCACTTGCATAAATCCAAGCTATCATATCTCTTATCTCAAAACCTGCATCTTCAATATTAACAGCCATTCTATGCTGTGTTCTTGTTCCTGCAAAGGATAGTAAATACCCACCAGGCTTTAGAACTCTTAAACACTCTTTCCATATATCTACACTAGGTACATCATAGTCCCATCTTTTGCCCATAAAGCTAAGTCCATAAGGAGGGTCAGTTACAATAGCGTCTATACTGTTATCCTCTAGTTCTTTTAATTTGTTCTTACAATCTCCAAGCAGTAACTCCATATTACTTATTGTTTTAATTTAACTAACAAATCTGATTTATATCTCTCTTACTATCTTGCATCTTGTTTTCCATTCTCTTCTTCTAATAATTTAATTATTTGTTCTCTAACATATTCTGCAGTAAATTCTAATGGGTGGTTGTAATCATCAAACATTGCTAGTACTTCTAAAATACCCTCTCTAAATCCTTCTAAATAAGTCGCACTTCTTGTATCTACACTTGATTGCTTTAATATACTCACCAACTTCTTCTTTGTTCTATATTTAGGAGCAACCTTATAGAAATCATCTACTAATTCTTCATAACTGTTATATCTTTTCATCTTCTTCAAACAATAAACTTAATTTATCTTTATACCACTCTGGAAGTCTTTTAGTGGATTCTCTTAACAAGTCTTTACCAAACTTATTCCATAAAAACTCTTTAATGCTTTCTCCTTCTTCTTGAGCAATATCCTCTTGAACTTCCTTCATCAAAACTCCAATATCTTGAGGAGTGTTAGTTAATTTACCTTCATCTTCTAAATGTCTTACTGCTTTCTGCCATCGTGCCTCTGTATGAAACTTTGCTTTGAAATCGTCCCAAGAACCCTTTGTTGTATTCTTCTTGTAATTAACTTCCTTTACTTCCTTAAACTTCTCGGAAACTATTTTGAGTGGTGCAATTGGAAATATGAAATTACGATACTGAAACGGTCTGTACTGCTTTGCAACCACTCCCTCTATCTTTACTCCTCCAAGAACACTTCGTTGGTCTAAGAGGTCTTCTAGCTCCTCAAACGACCTGATTATTCCCCTATACAGAAGTGGGACTACCTCAATGTCTAAAAGTTTTGCATATTCTTCCAACTGCTCATACTCACTCACATACTCCCCCTCTTTTAATACTCCAAATAAAATCAAATTATTCTTCGGTACTCTATCGTATTCCAAAACATTGTGATGAGGTGTTTGTAAATACTCACAGTAAAAAATATGATTGTCTGGAATCTTATCAGCAATCTTTTCTACATAATCAACTGCTGTTTTGAACATTCCCTCTACCGATTCTTTGAATATCTGCTGTCCTTTACTTCTATAAACTAATTCTCCTTTTATCTTTCCAAATCCAAACTGACTACCATCTATTTTCTCGGTTACTTCTACTTCGTATCCAAACCAATCTTGTATTCCATCACTCTTCTTGAATATTTTTGTGTATGCCTCTATTTTATCTTCCATTAACTTCCTGAATAAAATTAGATACATCTGCTTGTAATTCTTTCTCCTCTTGCTTTCTGTTTGCTTTCATCTTCTCTTTTCACCAATCAAACACTCAATATCTTTTACTTCTCTAGAATAGTTTCTAACTTTCTTCCAGAATAAATCCCAATCTGATTGTCGTAAATCTAATTGACTTGCTGTTTTAGTAAAATCTTTTACACTCTCTCCTACCTGCATACTCAACCAAACTGCATTATCGTATAACATTCCATCTATATCGTAACTATTATAAAAACCGTAATCTGTTAATCGTATCATTTTATGCATTTGATAAAATTATATATTCGGATAATAATCTAATTATTTTCTCCTGTTGTGATATTTCTCTAAATACCCAATTTTCTATATCTTCTCTTATTTCCCAATCAAAATACTCAATCAATCTTTCTACATTGTATGTACTCACCACCATATCTTTAGAAAACCTTTCATCTACTGGAAGATATTCTCCAAACATATCGTAAAACTCTTCTCTTATTTGTCGTTTTCTTTCTTTTATGATTGTTTCTTTTCCGTGAAATAAAACCATATTTTTAATTACTTAATTTAGAATAATCTGCTTTCATTTTAGCAACTATCTCTTCCATTTCTTTTCTTATTTCTAACTGCCTCACATAACTCGTTTCTTTTCTTTCACTTTCTTCTATTGCTTTTCTTGCTTTCTCTCTGTTTCCGATTGCTAAAATACTCTCTAATGGAGTTGGTGCATACCTTTCAATCGTAATACCATTTCCTAATCTTCTTTTCTTTTCTCCTTTTCTTTCCATATCTTTGATTATTTTGTCTATCATATTTGTAATGCTAAACTTAATCTAATTCTTCTACTGAACATAATCCAATATTATCGTAATCTCTTAATGCTCTTGCCTTTGCTCTTGTTTCTGCCATTCTCATCATACTGGGCATTACCATTTTATTTACATTACCTTTACAAGCATCTCCATATCCTTCAAAAGTTCCTCTCTCTCCTGATACTACTGCCTTAAAGATGAAAAAAGTATCTTCTCCTAATCTAGTCTGGATTAACTCTGTTTTAATTTCTTTGCCTCCATTCTCGTGGAATAGATTGAGTAATCCTGCATAAGTAATAAACTCTTTATCGCCTTGCAATTTAACTATAAACTCCTTTGGTATTGTTTTCATTTTATTTATTCTTGTTAAAATTATCTATTAACTTCACACTCTCTCTAACTATTAAGTTTTCATATAACTTCCTAGACTTCTCTACTGGATATTCTTTGTTTTCTGGATTGATTCCTAGACCGTTTAGAAAATCTACTATATCGTGGTCGTAAATTAAGAAATCTCCATTTTGAACTAATTTCCTCAATGCCTCTATATCACTCATTCTTCCATCATTAACTGCATTCATATTGTGAATAAGAGTTTCAACTGGGTCTTCCTCATAATCAATATAAAAGTCTAAAATATGCTCTTGAATTGCTTTAGAAACTTCTTTAGTGTTACTTCTCATTTTAACTAACTAATAATTTATATATGTTAAGAAAAATTATTTTTTTGTTTAACCTCCTTTCTTATCTTAAAAATTAACTAATCTATGTTTTTATATAATATTATATTATCTCAACTAAAATAAAAAGTCAACCGTTTATTTGTTTAATTCCTTATTCAAATCTTCTGCTACCTCAACTGCTTTTAGCATTAACTCTGCATAAAGTCTAGCACGGTCTGTTTTTTGCATTCCTAGTGTGGACCAATTTACTTTCCATTCTCTCTTGTCCTCTTTAATGGACTTGTAATAGTAAATCTCTACTTTGTATCCGAAGTTGTCTTCTCCCTCAATATCAGCATATACGAAGATAAATCCTCCTGCCTCTTGAGTTCGGTCTATTTTGATTAAGTAATTCATAATACTTATTAAAGAGGGTCCTATTCCTTTTGCACGGCTCATTTAAAGCCGTGCCAGTAATTTACTCTATTGTCTTTTCTACTTGATATATAAGATTTTCCAATTGTTGTTGTAATTCTTTTAATGTATCTAATTCAATTGTTGTTTTTTCTCTTAAAGGGTTGTACCCGCCTAATAGTATTGATAACGCCATTGCTCTTTTCTCAGTCCTTTTAGGGTCATAGTGAAAATTATTGCTTGTCTTAAAATTGGGGACATAAACGCTATCAGTTTTTATTGTGATAGTGTTTCTATTGTATATATATCTATCCATTATTTTTAATATGTTTAATTTATATAATATAATAATATACCAATCTTAGATAAAGGTCAACAGGTATTTGAATATATTTTTAATTCTTTAGAAATATGTATAGATAGTGGTATTTCTTTAATCTATACTTTGTACAATCTAGATTATTTTTCTCTTGAGGTTGTTCTTTTTGTAAAATCTTTGTTTTTCTATTAAGAAATCTGCTTATCCAGAGTGAAGTGAAAGAACCCCCTAAATCCCTTTCATTTATCAACCTATTCCTCCGTTTTTTCTCGGTAGGTTTAAGTCAACTATCTATCCTAAACTGGCACTTGTGTTGCCAGAAAGGAGGGTCGCATAGTACTTAACGACAATCCTCGCATATTTTTATTCTATTACACAAACCTGCTTGATCCATCGTTCGTGTTTTAGTATAGCAACTTATCTGTGAACCGACCTTGCTATTTTCAACCCCAGTCGGAATGTTATTGAATAAATTGTGTTTTAATTTACCCATATCTAAATATAAGACTTTTCAAAATAAAAATCAATGATAAAAAAAGGAGTGGTATATGCGGGACCACTCCTTCATTTGTATTATATCATAAATATCAAATTAAGAAAGAGGAGATATTTTTTGAGGATACCTCCTCTTCTTTTAACTATCTTCTCCTTCCTTTTTTCTTTCTTCGTTTTTTCTTCTTTTTACTGCTACTTCTCGTGGGATAACCTTTTCTTTTATGTAAATCCTTATGGCATATCTCACAGAGTAATATGCAGTTGTCTGGAGAATTACTCCCACCCTGACACCTTGGAATTATATGGTGTACAGTTAAGAGATTATTCTTACTTCCTTCACTACCACAAAATTGACAAACCTTATCTCTTGCTCTCACAATTCTCTTGTAATCCAAACCAACCTCTCATCTCTCCTTTGTAGGATATAGTTTTTTAATGAACAATCACTACTTCTTTTCTTCTTTCCTATCCTCTATATGTTTAATGATTGTTTCATACACAAACTGAACAATACCTCTAAATGAAGTGAATCCTACTATTACTACCTGAATAAACTCTTTGAATCCACTTCCTCCATTCATCAACCAAATTACAAAAGAACTCACTACTGAAATAATCACCGATATTCCAATAATCACTAATCTTTTTTCATCACTACTCACTTCTCTTTTTATCCATTTCCCTATTAACTGCCATAAATAAGGAAGTATAAACGGTATCACTACTGCTAATAGTGAAGATATTGCCGTACTCGTATAAATAATTTCTCTTATTTCTTCCATAAAAGTAAATAAATAAAATTAACTCTTCTTAAATAACCTCTTGAGTAAGTTAGCAACCCACTCTAAAGATTTTCTTAAAAAACCATTATGTCCCTCTGTTAATTCTAATTTACACTCCGATAATTCATACTGAAGATTCTCTTTATCACTTTGAAGTTGCTCTTTAACCTTTTCTAACTTTTCTACCTGCTCAAACAATTCTTTGTTCTCCTCTTCTAGTCCTTTTTTCAATCCCTCTACATAAGACTCCCTCTCGGTTAATACCTTGATATCTGCTACCTGTTTTTTAACTAACTCCTCAGCAGTCCTTAGTGCCGTTTTAAGACCTTCAACTTCTTTAGAGAGTTCCTCTACCTTTTTGACTAAATCATCGCTTATAGGTGGGTTAGAGGGTGTTGTAGGTGGTGTTGTGGGTGGAGTGGAGGGTGGAGTGTATATCTTAAACTTATTTACATCAGCAACCCAGTTTTGATTCTTCAAATCCCACCAAGTATAACCATCTGCAAATCTTGGACCATCTTCTATTTCATAAACTTCTCCGACTGCTGTTTTACCTGTTATCTCATACTTCGTACTACTTCCTTTCCTGATATTCTGCCAAGCAGTTACCTCTATTTTATCTCCAACCTTAAATGAACTGTAATCATTCGTTACATAAGGTGTTGGGTCAACTAATACCCCACCTTTCTTTAATTGAATATGTAAATGGTCGCCTTTAGAATAACCCATATTACCTGTGATATAGACTAATTGACCTGCCTCAACAATATCTCCGACTTTCAAAACTCTGTCGTTAATATGACCATGCACCATACAAGTCTCAAACCCTGAATCATACTGTACCCATTGAGTCAATACATTCTTGTAATTAACTCCACCGTAAGTATAATTATCAGTCTGTCTAGTAACTTTTCCTCTTCCAAACCTTGCTGGAGAATAGATCCTATTTCTAGTCTTATAATTTCCCATATCAATCGCTGGGTGAGATTTAGAAAATGGTGTTGTTATGTGTGCATTGCCTTTGAATAATGAACTGTAAACTTCTGCCATAATTGTTTAGTTAAAATTATTTCTTTTTTATCTTTTTTAATTCCTTCTCGGTTTCTACACTAGGTGCTATTTTCACCTCATATCCACCTTCTTTTGTTCGTAACCTTTTTGCCATACTATTTGACTAACAATTTAATTATCATATAAATAATATTGACTGCACTTACTAATCCACTACTACCAATAACTACAGTAAACATCTTTAATGCTTTGTAATTATCAACTATTTCTTCAAATATCTTCCATAATCCCTGCTCTTCATAAACTTCAAACTTCTTTAACACTTTCTCCGACCTTTTTACAAATGCATTCTCTATATTCTTTCTAGCATAATCGTATGAAAAATTAACCTTATATACCATACCTTTGTCATCAAAATCTTTGTCCCCTGATAAGACTCTCTCAATTCTTTTTACTCCTTCTTTTAATGAATCTAAATCATTCGACAACTTACTCAACGATTGTCTAAAATCTTCTATTTCTGTCTGTACTATATTCATTACTTTCTTTTCTGTGAATTCCATATTAACTTGCTTTGATAATAAATAAAATCCCTATATAAGGTGGTCTGTTCTCGTGTGCTAAACTCCCTCCAGTCGCATTGTTTGTTGCTGTCGCATTTCCTACTGAAACAGAGTGATTGTGATTACCTGCTCCATCGGTTGTAAATGAGTGTGAGTGGTCGCCATTGTAAAGTGCTGAATTGTCTGAACCACTATTCGCTGTCGCATGACCTAATCGCCTGTATGAACCACTACCTCCAGAGTATGAATAATAAACATTGTGTGTATGACCTCCATTCGTACTCGTTCCCCCTGTGTGAGAGTGATTTCCTGCATTCCCTGATGATGCTGAGTGTGAGTGTGTATTCTGGGAGTGATTATGAGAAGGTATTTCATTAACAGTAAGTTTATGTGCATTCTCTCCTCCAGTAGAATTCGGTGAGTATGAACTACCTGCCCCTACCACAAACCTATCTCTCATATCTGGAATATTGAAAGTCGTTGAACCATCACCTGCTCCAAATACATTCCCTTGGATAGTGTAAAGTTCTGAATAAGTCTGCCTGTTGATTGCTGAACCATCACACACCAACCAATCGGAAGGAAGATTTGTACTATTCCCTGCCCACATAACAACCGTGCCTATCGGTACTGAACGATTTAATACCTCTGCAACATCTGTTCTTAAATTGTTGTACTGAGTTGCAAGTATATTATCTCCTGCCTCTACTTCACTTGATTGCCATATCATAATTTTATTCTGCTCAACTTATTGTTAAACTCCAGTCTATTGTAAGAGTTTCACTGTTCGTTTTAGTCTTATTCACACTTGCCCTTGCAAACAAAACTCCACTATCTTTTTCACCACTTGCCTCATCACCAAACAATCCTATTTCCTTAATTTCTCCATTCGCCTCACTCGTGTTAAAGAAAGTCCTAAAGTATGCTGTATCCCCACTTGATGACCTCGCACTTATTTGTTTTCTTTCTGTTTCTGCTCCTAGTTTTGTATTAACTGCACTCGGTGTTGTTGTACTTGTGCCTACTGCTAAATATGTTACCTGACCTCTGTTTGCTCCTACTAATCTACTTGCTAATGATTGCATTCCTACATTACACGATACATTATGAACTTCCTCAATCTGAACCTCGTTTGTAAGTTTGTTCTCGGTAGTCAATTTTACATTTCCTTTTATCTTCATACCTATATTATATCATTATTTTATTTCCACCACTCGGATACATTCCATTGTGCACCATCATCGTATTTGTATGCTCCACTCCTTAATGTTAAGACTGGTGTTCCGTGAGTTAAACTAAAACTCTCTCCACTCACAGTAGTAATTTCATCAACCACTTCATTGGGATCTATGTCTAGTGCATTCTTATCACTCTCTAAAAGATTGATTAAGAACCTTAGTATGCCTAGTAACTCGGTGGATACTATAGATATACTATACTTGAAAGTTCCTCCACCAGTAGAAGTTGCTACCACACTTTTAACTAAAAATCTTTCATTATTTATTCCTATATCTGGAAGATTGATTAAAATGAATTGTCCTGCTCTAAATCCTGCTATTCTAGTTTCAAAACTTCCACTCACTACTGATTCTGCATAATCGGTGAGTTCTGCTGTTGCCCTGTTTCTTGCTTGTTCTATTGTGTTAATGTCTTTATCAAAAATAATAAACTCAAACTGTCCGTACTTGTCTATTGATGCCCTATCCTCTACTGCAACCAATACAGGAATATCGTATTTATAAGTGAAAGTCATTACAGTATTTACTGGTGGGGCAGTATCGGTTTCAACATACTTCTCTTGATAACTGAGTAAATAATCAAACTCACTAAAATCATTGATATTTTTAATTCCGACTGTTTTATTCACACTACCCTCTTTGATTGTAATATTGTGAGGTTTCTCTGGAAGATAAAATACAGTCTGTTGTCCATCAGCAACCTGCTTAACAGTAACTAAATCTGATAAATAAGTACCACCTCTCACATATACCCTATTTCTTAATGCTGAATTATCCATTCCTAATTTTAAGTTTGTGTATAATGCAGAACCATCTAAAGTTCCATCAATATAAACTCCTCTTGCACTATAATTGTTAGCAACCATTTTAATCCACATACCTCTATTACTCCCTGTGGATATCTTTCCTAAAGTATAAATCCCTCTTTCACTTTCATCTGGAAGTCCACCACCAATATAAAGTTTCCTACTTTCGTATTGAGTAGTTGTTCCTGAAATATAAGTTCCTCTTTCACTATCTGCCTCTATACCATAAGTTGTGAGTTGTACTACTGAACCATACCCAATCCCTGCACTATTGACTGCATATGCTCTCACTCGGTAGGGTGAACCTACTTTTAATCCTGTGAGGTTTCTGTAAAATGCTCCTGTACTAAAGTTACCATCTTCATAAATAACTGAATTGGATACTGTTGGAGTTCCACTCGTTCCCTCCATATAACAAAATCCTCTTCGTGTCGCATTTTTACCTCCAATGTTAGTTATATTTCCATTTAACCTTGCTGAAGTAGTTCCAATATTACTACAAGCAGAAGTACTTACTGTGGGAATTGCTGTTTGTGTTAATTGAACCACTACATTTCCATAACTTGTTCCTGCACTATTTTGTGCAAATGCTCTAACATAATAATCTCGGTTAGGAGAAAGTCCTGTTATGTTTTGAGAATAATTACCTGTACCTGAACCTGCTGTAACATACCCATCTGATAAAGTAGGATTAGAATTACTACTAGAATAACAAAACCCTCTGGAAGTTACACTAGCAGAACCTCCAAAACTTACACTACCATTAGCAGTTAAAGAAGTTGTCCCAACATTACTACAATTAGAAGTACTCACCGTTGGAGGTATTGGTATCACCGATAAAGCAACATCTCCACTAGCACTTCCTGAATACGGTGTGTAGTAAGGTCTAGGGTCTATTGCACATATCTGCCCACTAGACTGAATATTGATAGTCTTTGAACCATCAGCATTATGTCCAATCACTTTACTACCACTCACCAATAATCGTGGTGTAGTTTCTGGATTCATATCAATATAATTATTCGCCGTGAATTGAGTTCCATCTATCCATAATGAATGACTATTCCTAGAACTCTCTACATTGTAACTTCCAGTCTTTTGTACATACACCCAAGCAGTTACCCTAGAAGTGTTATTACTAGCATTAACCTCACTCTCTTCCCATACAATGTAGTATGCAAAATGTCCTGATAAATATGTTGTTGCTCCATTTATTTGTCCCATTAAGTTTCTTGTCCAATGTTAAAAGGAGAGTGTTCATTACTCTTTAACATATAATGAATATCCTTATTGTAATCAATATACCATTCTCTGCCTGTGAGATTACAAATCTTTGTAAAACACTCCGATGGTGGCATATAATTGAAAGTCATATTAGAAATTGTAATACCCTCTGTAACATTATCGTAACTAATTCCTGTTCCTCCACAATAGTTATCCACAATATCCACAATTATTTCTCTATCACTCATTCCTTGGTATGCCTCAACAACTAAAGTTCTGTCTAAATCTCTAGTGTAATCCACACACTCTACATTCCAGAGTAAAAAACTTCCCAACTTGACTGGACTTACTTTTAAGATTCTTCCTCCAAACAATCTGACTCCATCTTGAATAATAATCACTTCTTGGTCTGGAATAGGTGGTGTGGTGTTTACTCGGTTAGTTATTTGAAAACTTAATGTTGATGCACTTGAACCTATACTGTCGGATATTCGTATAGTACCATTTTGTACTGAGGTTGTTCTATCAATTCCATTTATTGTGAGTGTGTAACTAGACATAACTTCTTCGTGAGGTTCTTAATTTACCTATGATTGCATCTCCAATCTGTTCTGCATAGTCTTGAGCAGTTTCTGGAGAACTTATATTTGCTCCTGCCATATTGATATTGATACTCATTCCTGCTCCACCCACTCCCATTCCCATTATGTTAGGAGATATCGTAGGACTAACTGTTGTTGCTAATGCTCCATCAATTTCCTGCATAGCATTCTCAACCATACCTATACTATTCTCAATACCCTTTGCTATTCCTGCTCCTAGATTGAATCCTATTTCCTTTTCCATAACCTTAGATGGAGAAGATATACCAAACTTCTTCTTAAAGAAGTCATTCACACTTCCCACCCAACCTGATATTTTCTCTTTTATCCAAGCACCTGCATTCTTAATTCCTTCCCATAATCCTTTTACTAATTCTGTTCCTGATTTAATCATTTCTGGTACTGCATCTACAATCGCACTAGCAATCGCAACCACTATTTGTGGAACCATAACTACTAATTGAGGAATTGCTACTATCAACCCTTTAATCAATTCTACAATAATTCTAATACCTGCTACGATTATCATTGGAAGTGCCATTATGATTGCCTCTACGATTGCCTCTATTATCGTTGGTATATGCTCTATTAAGACTGGTATTGCATCTATCAATCCCATTATGAGTGCTAGAATAATCTCTATTCCTGCCTCAATGATTGTAGGAAGATTCTCTATCAATGTTTCTACCATTGTTAAAACTGTTTCTACTATGACTGGTATCAATTCTGGAATAGTCTTTGCTAATCCTTCTATCAATGTAATCAATAAAGTAATTCCTAGTTTTAATATTTGAGGAAGTAAATCTAAAAATCCTCGTATCAATGTGTCAATTATTGTAATAGCAGATTCCACTAATAAAGGTGCATTATCTATCAATCCCTTTACTAATGCTTTAATCACTTGAACTGCTAATGCAACAATCCTAGGTATCAATTCAATTATCTTTGCCAATATCATTCCAAAATCTAAATTGCTAAATACACTCTCTACTGCTCCTGCAAGAGAATCTAAAATATTCGGAACTACATTCGCAATATTCGTTACCACATTTCCCAATGATTTACCAAAATCTTCTATTGCTTTACCGACTACTTCTTTATCATTAGATGCTAGTGCAATCAACATATTCTCCCACGATGCCTTTGCTGTATTGATTGAACCTGAAATCGTTTCACTTGCCTCTTTGAGTGTTGTTCCTGTTATATTAGTTTCTTCTTGAACCTTATGGATCGCCTCAACATACTTATCAAAACCAATGTCTTTTACATTCTCTGCTGTTGCTACAAAAGTATCCCCCATAACTTTCGTATCGTTTATCAGTCTTGCCATTTCTCCAGCAGAACCACCATAACCTAATTTCAAATTATCCAACATAGTGAAGTTTTGTTTTGCAAAACCTTGGTATGCATTCTGAATATCCCTCATATTCGTACCAAATATATTCACATTATCACTCATATCCTGAACTGCCATATCTGCAATCTTGGATGCCTGAACAGTATCTCCACCTAAAGACTGAATCAATCTTGCTGAAAAACTTGTAACAGTTTCCATATAATCATTAGCACTCAACCCTGCTGTGTGATAAGCATTATGAGCATTCTTAATAACCTCTTCCGATGCATTTCCAAATAACTTTACCACACCACCAGTCATTTGCTCATAATCAGCATACGACCTGACTGCCATTCCTGTTACTGCTGTGATAGTTCCTGCAACTGCTGTTACTGCTGTTGCTGTTACCTTACCGACTGTCTTGAAAGCACCTCCAATTTTACTTATTTTACTCTCCGACCCACTTACTAATTTACCTACACTCTGCCCTGCTTTGTCCATTGATGCCTCAAAACTGTCAGTCTTTGCAATGAGTTTTGCTGTTATATTTCCTAGTGTCATTCTTTTACTTTTATCATTTTAGATTGACCTAATTCTTTCTTTAATCGTTTAATTCCTTCTCTATCTATTTGTTCATCATAATCATACTTACCAACTCCTCTTAGTTCTGTGAAAAGTGCCTGAGGATTCTCTGTGTAGGGATTTTGTGTTATTGCTAGGGATAATAGAGAGTTCCTTCGTTGTCTTTCCAAAATACATTCGGATAACTGTAACCAATCTCCTATTGTAATATGGTCTAAAATATAGTCCATACTCCAACCGTATTCGGAAGATAAAGTATCAACAATTACATAGATCCACTCCCTACTGGTGCTTTCTTGTTGAATACCTTTGTCAGTTCTCCAAACTCTTTTTTTATCTCTTCAATATCATTCACTTCTAAAAGAACTTTGAAAAGTTTAGTAACCTCTGCAATGCTTAAATCACCAACTTCCTGTGAAGTCAATCCACTAGCAACTGAAATAATGTCTAAAATCTCCTCACTAGAATCAGCAATCAAATCTGTGAACAAACTCAATGCAGTACTGTTATCTAATTCTTTGAGATTCTTTGTGTCTATATCTGCTAGTTTATCCTGAACCTTTTCTGGAAGAAGTTTAATAAACCGTAACACTTCTAGTGCCTTACGAAAGGGCATTGCTTTAATCTCTACCTCTTTTCCATTTAATTGAATAATCTGTTTTTTCATAAACTTAACGACTCTTAAAGAGTTCTATTGTTAAAATTAAATACCTTAGGATAGAAAACTATCCATCTGCTCCTTATTGTTCTTTCTATATCCATACTTTTTATGAAATTTTTGATGACACTTCTTACATAAAGTAATACCATTGTCTATCGCAAATCTCAGCTCTGGATACTGAGCAAAATTCATAATATGATGAGCATTCAACTTACCTCCCTTGTCCTCACATTTCTGACAAGTGTAGTTATCTCTAGAAAAGACAGCTCCTCTCCAAAGGTCGGCATCTATTGACTTCCTTATCCTTTCGGATTTGGATGATTTACCACCTTGCCAGTTCCAATGCTTCTCCCCTTTTCTCTGAGAACTCATTTTCCTTCTGGTCTTTATAGTGGCTTTTCTTCCCTTACCTGCTTCACTAATCTTTGGATAGCGGTTTCCAAGATGGGCTTCGCTGAGTTTCTTTACATGCTCTTTAGACATCTTCTTCCCCTTGTTCCAAGGTGTGTGTCCCTTTATGAAGCCATTTGTATTTCCTTTTGCATAGGGTCTAGGAATACCTTTCTGTGCTTCACTTAATTTTCTTTTATGTTCCTCTGTAAAGGGTTTTTTCCTTTTGTCCATATCATATTATATAATTTTTAACGAACAATATAAACCTGAACAATAAACTTGCTCAAGTAGTCGAGTCACCAATAAATCCAAGATAATTACCATCGCTTTGACTCTCGTCAATCAATGCTACAAACTCTACTTCAATTATCCTCTCACCATCATTCGTGTAAGGAAGTTCTACCGTTGATGCAACTACTGCTTTATGAAATACAACATCATCTTCCAGATTAGAAGATGCATTTGCAATAGGGTGTAGAACTAACATCTTTGCTGAAGTGGATAGAGTATCCCCAACAGAAGAACCAATCGTGATTTTATCTCCACTCTTTGTACCCTCTGGAATTGCTACCTGAAGATTCTCTAAAGTCGCCTCTGCTAAAGGAACTTTTGCTGTAAGTTTCTCTCCTAAAAGAGTCTTATCAATCACAGTTTCTCCATAAGCATCCACAGTCAAATCGTGATAAGTAGGTTCGTATGTAACTGTAACTCCACCTTTAGTATGACCTAAATCTATGTTATTGAATTTTACAGAACATACCCCCAACTTTACATTTGTTATATCACTCATAGTTTTGTATAAATAAAATTATTTACTTTTCCTTAAAGGACTCTTAAAATGAATAGTTACAATTTCTTTACACCTAGGACACTTTATCCGTATCCTGCCATTGTAAACATATTCTTCTAATAGTAAAGCACGACAGACTGGACACCTTAACTCTCTGTACACTTCACCATTATATTTTAACATATTTTACCTCCCTCTGACTTTACAGTTGAAATTAGCACTGTACTCAATCCTTCCTTTTTCATCTCTACCTAAATGATTGATTTCTCCAAACAGTAATATTGAATAATAATAATTACCACCCTCTACCAATCTAACATTGTAACTCTGATGAAGACTCTCTACTATCTGACTAATTCTCTCGTATGCAGATTGTGCTGACAAACTTCTAACCAAAACTTCAAAATTAGGACTACCAATAGGAAGGTCTATGTCTGGAACTTGACCACCTGTTGTATAAACTACTGTGCAATCGTTATCAATATCAGGTAGCATATCAACAAACAAATCTTCCTGCATTGTTGCTATTCCTTTACTCTGAATATATTGTGCTACTTCTAATGCTATGTGTTTCATTCAAACTTTATTTCCTTGAGTTTAGATAAAAACTTACCCTGCCAATCTCCTAGATTCTGCTCAATAGGGTCTTCCAAATACTTTGCTTTTCTTCCATTCTTAAACTTGTACTCTGGGTGTTCGTGTAATCGGTGTGCATAATCGGTGTTGTAACTCATTTCAAACCCTATTTCTCCTTTTAGAGGTTTTACTTCCCAACTATCTCTTAAAGTTCCTATGTCAAACGGTACTTGCTCTTGCGATTTGTTTCCGATGACCTCTACTGCTAATTCACTTGCCTCATACATTCCTCTTACCATTCCTTCAACTATTTTTCTTATATTAAGTGGAACTTGGTGTTGCCACTCAATCTTAACTTTCGCCATACTTTTTACATATCAATTTAATATCTCTGTAATGACCAACCTCGTTTTTAGGTTTAGAAACTTCTAATACAATATACGGTGTTCCTTTGAAAGTAATCTTCTGCCCTACCTTAACCTCATCGTGTTTTCCTAAAGGAAGATGAACTAAAATATCACTCATAACTCTCTCTCCTTTGAGGTCTAATGTTTCGGTGGACTTTTCTATAACTCTTGCTTTAGATTCTGTTCCACTTTCCCAATTCTGCTCACCATAAACATTCCTACTTATTTCATTGTGAATTGTTACACAACAGTTATATACCATACTCTTAAACAATCAAATTACCTTTTATATTCCTTATTCCTCTTAAGTATTCTCTTGCTTTAGGTGCAACTACTCTGTTTATGTGTAAAGGAATATCATAACTATACCCATCAATATTCTCACTATCCTTATCTGTACCACTAATGAAAAAATCATCACCCATTTCTATCATATATTCTATCTGTGCTAATACTGCATTCTTCACCTGCTCTGGAATAAGTTTGTATATTTTGTTGTCTATAATTTTAATATCCTTCGTTCTAGGAAACTTTGCTAATTGATAGATTCTATAAACACAACCCTCTTCAATAGGATTACTAAACTCCCTATGAACCGTGATTGTAGAGGTTGCTGAATCGTGAGAGATTATCATTCTTTCTTCTCCTTCGTTGACTCCTGAAAGGATCTGGACTAAACACCTGCTGTATTTTCCATCACCACTTCCCAACATAGAACTATTAGAATTGTCTGTGAGAGTTGTTTTAGTGCCAGAGGTTGCTTTACCTGTTATATCGTATCTTAAAAATGAGTTTTGAAACCCTACATACTTATCAATAATATCTTCTGCTCTTTCTATTCTTTCTAGTCCTTCATCACTATCAGTAATTTCAATATCACAATATTCTTCCACCTCTTTTTTTGTAACATATCCTCGTTTTGTTTCTATCATAATATTTATTACTTAAATTAACAATTTCTTCTTGAGGTGTTGATTTTCCACTTTTTCTTACCTCTATTATACCATTTTTCACAACTGCTCTTGAATCTCTTAAACCAACAACCTTTTATTCCTATGATATATATTTTACTCTCACTTGCCTCTACACACTCAATATAAATACCTCTTTCTGAATCTCCACCCAATAATCCATCTAAATAGACTCCTCTTTCACTCTCTGCTGTATCAATACCTATTGAGAATAATCCTCTTTCACTCTCTGCTTTAATCTTTCCTGTTATGTGAAGTTTTGATTGTGATTGTGAGGTTGACCTACCTTGAGTGTAAAGGTTTCTTTGAGAAGTTTCATCAATACTACCTTTAGTGAAAATATTCCTCTCACTTAAATCATCGGTATTTCCTTGTAGATAAAGTTGCCTGTTACTATTATCACTTATTGAACCTACCGTGTACAGTCCTCTCACACTATCACTCTCATCTATACCTTTACTAAATAATCTTCTTTCACTAAAATCCCCACCCTTTCCTATGATTAACATTCCTCTCTCACTTACTGCTATACCAACTATATACACTCCTCTCTCACTATTCGTTTCTATTCCTTCTAAATAAATACCCCTTTCACTTTCATCTGTATCTTTTCCTGCTGAATATAATCCTCGTATTGAATTAGTATCTATTTTACCTACCAACCTTATTCCTCTTTCATCAATAGAATAAATCTTACCCTTGAGGTATAACTTTACTTCGGATAAATTACTATCCTTTCCTGTTAAGTGTATTTTACTTTCTGAATAATCTGTATCAATTCCTTTAATATATAATCCACACTCTGATTGATTGGTTAGTTTTCCTTGAGTGTAAAGTAATCGTTCTGATTGAGAACTAGATTGACCTTGAGTATAGACTCCTCTTAAAGAATTAGAACTTGCTTTACCTTTAATAAATAATTTTCTATCTGATTGAGAACTAGATTGACCTTGAGTATAGACTCCTCTTAAAGAATTAGAACTTGCTTTACCTTTAATAAATAATTTTCTATCTGATTGAGTTTTTATCTTACCTTTAGTATAAAGCTTCTGAATTGAATTACCTATATCAAAACCTTTGATATACAAGTTCTGCTCACTACTAGCAATTCCGTGAACATAATTAACATCTCTAATATAGTTTGTGTACAAAGTTTTGCCAGTAACAGTTAATGCTCTCCACGCAGTTTGTGAGGTAGAATTGGGTGTGTATCCATACAAGTAACCTAATCGCCCTGATGGTACATTCCAATCTACATTATTACTTCCAAACCACCCTGTGCTATCGGGAAGTATTAGAGAAGTTAAACTACTACAATTGTAAGCGTAACCAGACATAAAATAAGTACCTACACTTGTTAACTCTGAAGTGTCTGGAACACCTAAGGAGGTTAAACTGGTACAATTGTAAGCGTAACCAGACATAAAAAAATCTCTTACACTAGTGAGTCCTGAAGTGTCTGGTACTGATAAACTTGTCAACTTACTACAACCATAAGCATAGGCACGCATAAAAGAATCCCCTACGCTAGTGAGTCCTGAAGTGTCTGGTACTGACAAGCTTGTTAAACTACTACAACCATCAGCATAGGAAGACATAAAATAAGTACCTACACTTGTTAACTCTGAAGTGTCTGGTACTGATAAACTTGTTAAGCTACTACAATCATAAGCGTAGGAATACATAAAATAATTCCCTACACTTGTAATACCTGAGGTGTCTGGTACTGATAAACTTGTTAAACTACTACAACTATCAGCGTAGGAATACATAAAATAATCTCCTACTGTACTTATAGGGGTAGCGGTAGTGTCCCACGCAACGGTAACACTTGCTTTTATGTTAGGAAGTATAGCAGTATAATCATCAGACATCCCAGACAAGGGGGTTCTAAATTGGTAAGTATTCCCTGCTGTTAGAGTACAGCTAGTACTCAACCAATCGCCCGAAGTACCTTCTCTCCATTTGGTTGACTTAACCATTGTCTTTACGACTTGGGAAGCATCACTTGCTACTACTATTGTTGCTATTACTGCATCATATGCTTGTGCCATTTTATTTAAGAAACCAATAAATTAAAATAACCATGATATTCCACCTGAATAAAAACAATAAGAGAAGGGTTGTTAGAACTCCTACTATAAATGATATTGTGTGTCCTCTTGTTATTCTCATTGTTAATCCACTCTCAAGTTAAAATCACTCATTGTCATATGTTGTGTACTCTTAAATTAAGCAGGGTAAGGTTCGGCTAAATCGGGTAAGTTGCCACTATTCTAAACCTCCTATTTGTTCCAAGTCCATAATTTGAGGAGTCGTACTTAAAAACAGCTATACCAAAAGCACTTGCTATCTGACAATCTCCACTTGCTGTGTTAAAAGAAGGTCTATAAAGAATATCGTAATCTTGGTTTGGGTATATATCTGCCATACTATGTCTTTAATATTTTAGTATTATTACTGCTAACCACTCTAGGTGCATACTCAATATTCACCCAACATTTGTCTGGGTCTAATTCCGATACATACAACTGAACCTTAAACTCTGGATAAATTGCCTCTGCACAAGTGTAAAACTCTAAATTGGAAGATCCACTCCCACCATCCATTGCACCCTTTCTAAAACAATTATACCCAATAGGTATTTCTCCTCTAAACTTTCTCTTTTCGTTAGGAAGATTGTAATGCCTATTGCCTATATCTGTCTTACAAACTAATGACAACGATTTAATGGATAATTCATTCTCCTGTAAATAATGAATAAGTTTATTCCAAGGAGATAATTCACCTTCTTTTCGTGAAAGTATTCCTTCTCCTTCTATTAAGTTTTCTCCATTGGATAAACCAACTGTAAATTGAACCCTTGTTTCTGGTAGTAACATAATAACCTCTCCTCAGATGTTAATTTATTTATTTTTACTGATATGTGAACTCAATTCTCACTTTATTTGCACTCTTTACTCCAACACTTGTAGGACTTGCACTTAAAGCAATGTAAAAGTGATGAGAAGTCGCTGGAGTTGTTTTATTGTCCAAAACTAAAGCATTTGCTGAACCGTGAATCTGTTTCCAAGCAGTATCTCCCTTCTCAAATGCCTGAACTGTCATACCAACAGGAGCATTTACTGTATTAGTTCCATCGTAAGCATAAAAACTAATATCTGTTACTGAAATACTTACAGACTCTGATATTGTTATATCTAAAGTACACTCTGCATTGGTGATATTAGCAACTGTTTCTGTACCATCTCCCCAATCTGCCTGATTACTAGAAATATACTTAACATTTCTAGGACTGTTAGCAGAAGAATCGTTTGCACCACCAGATGACCTTACATGAGTACCCCCATTGTATGAGTTGACTGTAATAGGGTTGTCAAATGTACCATCAGAAAACTGAATAAAATCAGTTGAATCTATGGTGGTAGCAGTTGTTCCTTGCAGTTTCCAAACTTGTGAAAGTGCCATAAATATATATAACTTAAATTAACTACACTCTATTATATCATTTTTCTATACCTTATCCCAAACTAAATCAGAAACAATGTCATCAATACTACTCTCAGGTTTCCACTTGAAATATTTGTATGCTTTCGTACTATCTCCAAGTAATGTTTCTACATCATTAGGTCTATAAAACTCTTTGTTAATTTCTACTACAACCTTATTATTTGAAACATCTATTGCTTTTTCATCTAGACCTTCTCCTTCCCACTTAACTGCTCTTCCTATTTCATAAAAACATTTATCTACAAAATCTTTGACTGAATACTTTTCTCCAGTCGCAATTACAAATGTATTCGGTATTTCCAAATTCATCATCATTGCCATTGCTTTTGTATAATCTCTTGCATGACCCCAATCTCTCTCGGAATAAATGTTACCCAACTGTAAGGGAGTGTCTGTTTTACCTTCGTGATAATCTCTCACCCAATTAGCAATCTTCTTAGTAACAAACTCATTCCCTCTTAGTGCTGATTCGTGATTGAATAGTATTCCACAATACCCCTTAAAACCATAACTCTTTCTGTACACTTCTACAAAATTATGTGCCATTAACTTTGCTATTCCATACGGACTACTCGGATTGAATGGAGTGTTTTCATCTTGAGGAGTCTTTTTAACATCTCCAAACATTTCACTCGTTGATGCTTGATAAAACTTTGTATCAGGTTTATGTTCTAAAAGTATCTCTACTAACTCACAAACTGCTAAACCATTACACTTGAGAGAATAAAAAGGTTGTCTAAAAGAAGTTCCTACAAACGATTGTGCACCTAGATTGTAAAACTCATCAATATCTGTATTCTTAATCACTTCCAACATATTGTGATAATCTAGTAAATCAAAATCTACTATCTTAACCTTATCCTTAATACCTAATTTCTCTAATCTCCAGAAACTTCTCTCTGCTGACCTCCTTGCTCCTCCAATAACATTATTCCCCTGTTCTAAATGATACTTTGCTAAATACCCTCCATCTTGACCTGTAATGCCTGTTATGAATATGTTTTTCTTCATAAGTTTATTTTATTTATTTTATATAACACTCTGTAATGCTTTCTAACCCCTCTGTTTTATTTAGATAACTATTTACTCCGCTTTATTCTTTTCAACAGTCCTAGAGCATTCTACAACCTCAAAACACCATATTCACTCTACACTTCATTTCAATATTTCTAAAATCTTATTCTCTAAATTATCTACAATCACTTTAGGACTCCTTTGAATTGCTATTTTATTTCTTGCACTTAATTCAAATGTATGTGGTAGGGTTGCTACTAATCTTTTGATTGAATCAATAGCATTCGGTTTGACAAAATGAACCCTATCCTTATACTCTTCTAAATCTTTCTTCTCGGTAGTAATTACCTGTAATCCCATACATAATGCCTCTAAAATCAATAATGAAACTCCTTCTGTTTTACTCGGTGCTATATATAACCACGACCTTTCAAATAAATCTTTTAATTCATCTCTGCTCAACCAACCTACAAACTCTGCCTTATCAGAAAGTGCTTTCAATTTCGGTGCTAATTTACCATCACCAAACACTGTTACTTCTGGAACTGCTTTTAAGACTGATTCTAATCCTCTTCCTTCGGTTAATTCTCCTCCACAAACTATTTTACTACCCATTGTTCGTGTCCTCTTTAGTCTGTCTATATCTATACACTCTCCCCAATACACTAATTTACTCTCATCAACTCCCCATTCAATATACTTCTCTTTATCACTCTCTGAAATATAACCAACTATTTTACAATCCTTATCATTTGCTAAATCTAAAAATGATTGCTCATCATCTTCCCAAATACCTAAATCGTGAGTAACAAACCCAAACGGTTTCCCTATCCTACAAGAAGTGATTGCTGTGCCTGTAAAATGAGAAAGAATAAAATCACAATCTCTTAAATCTACATACGGATACTGCTTACGGTGAACCTTTACATTATGACCTCGCATAATCAATTCTTCTATCTCCAAGGGTATCCAAGTTTCATTCGCTACTGGATAATCCCATAAAACATAACCTATATTCATTTCGGCAGTTTTGTTAATTTATTCACACCCAATTTTTTAATCTCTTCTGCTAATAATTTACCTGTTTTCGTTATAGTGTAATTTTCCTTTACCCACTTAGAACCCTCTTTACCCATTTCCCAACATTTCTTTTTATTTTCAAATGCCCATCGTAGTTTCTTTCTCAAATCTTTCTTACTAGGTTCTACCATTTCTCCAACCACTCTAATATCAAAATATTCGTATATAGCAGGTCGCATTCCTTCTAGTTTTAATTCTATGAAATAATCCTCGTTAAAATATTCACTCATTCCACTTGCATTCGGAATAATGGAAACTGTTCCACAAGCAAGTGCCTCTAATGGAGTTAATCCAAATCCTTCTCCTCTGCTAGGAAATACAAAACAATCTGTATTCCATAAAAGTTCTCTTAATTGATGATGAGTGTAATTCTCTAAAATAATCTCTACATTCGGATACTGACTCTTCACTATTGGAAATGGTAATCGTTTATGAGTGCTTTTCAAAATAAGTCTAACTTTTTCATCTTTCTTAAACTCCTCATTAAAAGCATTGAATAAAATGTCCCAACCTTTCCTCAGGTCAAATGCATTGTACATAGTAAATGTGAATACTCCATCATCTTTCTTTCTTTTGTAGTAAAACTCTTCCTCATTGTAACCTAGTGGAATTACTTTAACCTTTATCCCTCTAGTTAAAAATGCTTTCTGACAAAACTTACTAGGGACAAATATCTTGTCTGCTAATTTCAAATAATCTACCCACTCTGGATCTATGCTAGTGGATTCAAACATTGAATACAAAACTTTCTTTTCTGTTTCTAAACTCTTGAGTGAGTGAGGATATGAATAAACCATACCTACTTTCTGTCCTGAATAATCGTGTGTTACTGGAATACCTGCTCTCTCTATTGCATAAATCAAAGGTTCGGTGGAAGAACCGTATCCGTGTGAACCCTCTTTATTATTCCTGAAATATAATCCACCACCATTAGTTAAGATAGGTTTCTTTCTAGTCTTCCTGAAGTATGCCCTCTGTTGCTGTTTAGTCGCCAATTCAAAACCGTCTTTAATCAATTCATCAATTCTGTCCGTATCATCAACCTCAACAACTCTACCTTGTGGACTGTATAGTAATGCCATAATTTAATATATCATATTCTATATAAAACACAATAGGGAGCATTGCTACTCCCTAATGTACATTTCTTAACAAGGATAAACTATTAGTCTAACTTAACATCCAATAAGAATTCGGGTCTGATTGTTTTAACTCCGTAAAGTATATCCAATGTAACCTGTCTTCCTAAAGCATTAGCATCATAACTAGAAGTCAACCTCATTGAAATCTGACTCTCTGGGTCTGTTACAACCGTTTGAGTTACTCCTTCTCCATTTCCATCAGTTGGAAGTGGTCGCATTACAAGTGCAATAGCATCTTCTGTGTATGCTAGATTATGCTCTGTTGCTGGAGAACCTGTTGCAGGAACTAATTGAGATTCAAATGCCTGAATACCAAACATATCTCCCAATGCTCCATCTACTAAAGGACTCCTTGAACCATACTCGTTTGCTTTAGTGAACTTATTTACACTTAAAAGAGTATTTATCAATGTAGGACTTGCATAAAGTAGTTTAGGTGCTAATTTAGGTGCTTTAGCATCAACAAAAAACTTTCTAATGTATAACATAGAATTTACAACCTTTGCCTCTGTACTATCATCAAAATCATAATCATCACCTGCATTTGCATACTCGGAAACTAGGTCGGTTTCTACTGCCTCTGCTAATGCTATGACTGCATCTTTGATATAAAGTTGTCTAATATCTTGATTCGCCATTGCCCTTGCAGGGTCTTCAATTAAGAAAGTTACCTCTTTATGTTTGTTAAGAGTAACTGAAACCTCATCATCAGCAGGTGCTTGTCTTGTAACCTCTGTATTAGTTACTTTATTATTCACCTGAAGTGTGCCTGTTTTAGGAATATGAATAACATCTCCAAACTTAGCAACTGCACTATCCATATCTCTCCTGACAGTCTTTGCTAGGTTAAGATATCCTCTTAAAGCAGTGATTGCTTCATTTAACCAAACTTCTGGAATAAAAGAATCAACCTTGCTTGTATTGATTGAACTGTATGCCATTGTATTTCAAAATAAAAACTTATTTACTGTAATCAATTCTACCCTCTCTCTCCCATTGAGCAATGTTATCTTTATTCTCTAAATACCAACTATGGTCTTGTAACTTTGCTCTTAGTTCGGACTTTGTAATTACAAAATCTCCACTCTGAGATTCGGTAGTCGCATTCGCATTAGAACCTATGTTTGAGCTGACATTTGTCCCTGCTTTTGCCAAATAAGGTTTCTGTGATAAAAGTTCCTTAACAACAATATCTACATTTAGATAATCACCGTTCTTATCTGTTTCCAATTTACTTCTATCAATGAGTTTAACTACTGCATCGGTGTCCACTACATTGAGTGAGTTTGCAATCGTTATTACTGCATTGTTAAGTTTGTACTCCGATAATGATTCGGTGAGTTGTGAAAGTTCTTTCTCCTTCGCCTCCAGAAGTTCTTTGTATTTTCCTTCCTCTTTCAACTTCTCCTGAAGTTCTTGGTCTGTCTTCTTCTTCATCTTTGCAAGTTCTGCTCTTGCCTCTTTTGCCTCCTCATTGAGTTTTGCAAATCTCGGATGTCTGAAGACTTGTTCCCATTGCTCATCAGTTAAATTAACTTCCTCTTTCTCTGGACTAACGATGTTTTCCTTCTTCGCAGAAGTATCCTTTGATTCGGATTCAACTTTCTGATTTTCTCCAGAAGTTGCATTCTTGGTCGTATCTTCCATAAAACTCCCTTTCTACTGTAATTCGTTTTTTACAGGTTCGTACCTGTTTACAGTAATAATAATTTATATACTTTAATGTATCATAATCGTAACTAAATTACAAGTCATCGTTTATGCTCCATATACTTCCTCTGATACCCTGAACTCTCTAATCCTTTCATTTGAGTTTCATACAAATCTCCAAATATATCATTCTCCTTCTTTTCTTCAAACTCCTCGTGGAAAGGTCTTAATCGGTGCTTACAGTTTGGGTGAAACATCCCCTCTGCATATGCATCTTCTAAACTAGGATACCTTTCATCTTTACCTGAAATACTGACTATCTTTCCTTCCCATTCCTGACATATTTCACACCTACAACCTGAATACTCTGTTATGTATGCTAAATCTCCACCTCTGTGTAATATCTGATTAACAACTCCTTGATTGTAACTATTCATCATATCAGTTCTTGCTACCATATCTGCATACCTGTCTAGTTTCCAATTTCTTCCTGCTGAATCCTTAATCGTAACTCCTTTCTCTTTCATATAGTCTAATAACTCTCCTTTTAACTCTTTGAGTGTTCCTATTTCTGTTCCTTGCTTGGAGATTATTTGTTGTATTCTCTTAATAGTAAAATCATCTAATACTCTGGAAGTGTTTCTCTTAACTCCACTTATTGCCTCGTGGGTGAACTTCTTCGAACGATCCACTAATTGAGAAACTGTATCATAATCCTCTTGAGTGTAAATGATATTTTTTACTCCTATCCTTTGTAGGTATTCCATAACATCGTGTGAACCTAGTCTGTATGCACTCCTTAGATTGCTCTCATACCAACTGTCTGATTTATCGGTTAGTCTTCTTAAACACTCGTCTAATTCTCTTAATATCCTCTCCTTCTCTATAATACTAAAAGTATCAAAACTCAATACCGATTCTCTTACCTCTCTACTTGCTACTAGGAACAACTTCACCAACCCTCTCACTTTCTTGTTTAATGTTTTCTCGTTCATTTGTTCTTGACATTAAGTGAAATACTTCATCAGAAATATCTGCTTTCTCTTTACCCTCTTCTTTAATTTCTTTCAATAACGACTCTGCCTCTTTATCATCCATATCTTCAATAATCTTGATTGCATTCTTCTTAGAAGTAATACCACTTGATAATTTAAGTGTTTCATTTTGTATCTCCTCTACTTTATCATCAACCACTCCATCTGCAAACTTCACATTAGGTATAATCACTTCTCCTTTGTAACTAATCTCTCCTGCCTTAGCACCTTGAATTGCAAACATACTCGCCACCTCTATTGCTTTCTTAATTCCTATTTCATAGTAAAGTGCTTTTCTGTTCTTCTTAGCAAGTGTTCTTAACATTCTCAATTTCAATGCTCTTCCACTCTCTGCTCTCGTTCTTCCTGTGTCTAACCCTACTACATCTGGTGAAATCTCTCCCATTAAGAATATCATTTTTACTATTTCATCTATCTGCTTAAATGCATTGTCTAAATTAGCATTCCAAACAATATACTCTGGTTTCCCTTCTCCTTCCTGAACTTCTATCATTCCTAGTTTCTCTTTCTTCACATTACCATCTTCATCTAAAATACCTTGTGGAACTGCTAAAATAGGGTCGCTGTGCTTATCCAATATATTATCAATACTAGTCATTCTATTATTGATTGCAAAAAATAACGACTCTAAATCACTAAAATCTGAAGTACCCCAATACCTGTTGTTTATCCTGAAGTTAGGAATATGAATCAATGGAATTGTATCTATATTCGTTTCTACACTCTCTTCGTAATTCGTATTGAATAGTTTATTGAAATCTTTGATTGGAACTTTCCTGACTATCTCTTGACTCTCTCTATCCTTCATTAAGTGAATCTCGGTTTTAATCTTACCCACCGTATAAGTTTCTTTGATTAGATATGTTTCCTCTTCCTCTCCTCTCTTTTGAGTGTCCTTCCAAGCAAGTACTACCTCTTTAGGTTCTTCTCTGAAATTATTACCCAATCTAGGAAAATACATTGCTGGGTTTATGTCTTCAATCTTTATCTGGTCATTCTCTACTCGCACCCTTAATAAAGCATCTCCTCTTGCTGAATTAAGTAATGAAGATTCATAAAGTTGAGTGTCTAGTTTGTTTTGATACCATAATTCATCTATAAACTCTTGTTCTTTTTTATTCTTATTTACTGATTCTACTGTAACCTTTTCTCCAAATAACACATCTGCTATAACCTTAGAAATCAATCCTGCAAAATTACAAGTAACATACCTCAAATACTTATACCTATCAGTAAAGGTTTCTTTTAACTCGGATAAATATGCTGAATAGTGATTGCCTTCTAACAATTTCTCATAACGATTGTATGCCCTTAGTCTTGTTAAATCTGAATCACTAGGAAATTTGTTTATTTGTGCCATATTAGTTCTTCCTAAATTATACACTATATTTTACCATATTTTACTTTTGTCTATTGAAATGTCTTTGCTTTCCCTGTGAATGCTCTGGACTTTCCTCTGGATAAAGTCATTACACCAACATACCTCATACTATCCATTAAGTGATTGTTTGCATCTACTGGAATATTCAACATCTTTCCTACTCTGTCTTCTGCCCATTTGTATTTTCTCAACTCGTTCTCTAAATTGATACTCTTCTTAGTTATGTGCATTCTGTATCCTTTTAATAAATCAATACCAAACACTACACTATGCTGTCCTTTGTCTGCTCCTCGTATATTGAATCCTTTTCTTCGTATAGTTTCAATACTCTTAGGTTCGGAAGAATCTGCATAAATAAATCTGCTCTTGTCTGGAATTAAGTAATTTAATTTCTCTGCAATCTCCTCGTTTAACAATCCATTTTCATACAGTATCTCATTCCAATACAATTCATTATCCATAGTATAAAGTTCTACAACTGCACTAGGGTCATTCGTATAACCAAAATCTAAACCATAACCTCTAAACTTTGCCTCACTCGGAATATCCTCTACAATATCCCAATTATCATAAATTGCTCCTTGTAATCTTGCTTTCTTTCCTAGTCCATAAACTTCCCACATATAATTATCTGCTGTGCCTTGTTTAATATTTTCATCGGTAGGTTCATAACTTCTAATCTTTTTAGTTATTTCTGGTGAGAGATACATTTCATTGTCCAACATAGTTGAATGAATCACTTTTACATCATCTCTCTTTTGTAAATCAAACACCCAATGTGAATCATCATATGGATTATAGTCCAATACTTTCAAATCTTCTGTTCTCATTTCTAATTGGTCGTAATCTTTCTTAGCAATCTCCATTACTTCATTCAACCATAAATAGGTTCTCTTCTGTCCGTGTATTTTCTTATTATCATCTAAACCTACAAATAGAAAAGTAGCATTCTTTATCCTATACCTCTGCTCTGCTCTGTTAGGGTTTATTTCTGGAGTAACTGGATACCCATACTTTTCACATATTTCTTTGAAATCTACTAATAAAGAATCTTTTACCCAAGTTAATTTACTCCTAGCAATAGTAATCGTAAACCTTTCACCCTGCATTGCTTTTAATATGAAAAAGAAAAATATACTCCAAGTTTTACCACTTCTACTTCCTCCTTCGTGGCAGATTACTTTATATCCATCTTCAACTGCTTTAACTGTCCTCTCATAGACATTTGTTAATCTAAGAGTCTGTATCATCTCTAGGGTTTATGATTTCAACTTTAATACCTTCAATCTTTTCACCCTCACTAACTAAATCTACACTCTGTTCTGCTTTACCTAGTCTTCTGTCTAACCAGTCTGTAATAAACTTTACATTCCTCCTGTATCGTAATAATGTTGCAAACTCTACTGAATAATTCTGAGGGTTCTTCTGTATATCTTTCATTGTATTATCAAACTCTTCCATACTCATTCTATCTATCCAATCCATCTGGTCTAATAATCGTAACCTCTGCCTCCTCTTATCCCAACCTTTACTCTTTGCCTCTGGACTAGGTTGATACTCTGAAGTAAATCGTGTTGCTTCATTACCTTTATTATTATATTTACCGTTTTTATTACCGTTTCCCATAGTCTATCTACTAAACTTAAATCCACAACTAGGACAAATAATTTCTTCTTGAGTTTTAGAAGAAGGTTCTATTTCTGATTCTTTATATTCATCCCAATCAAACTCAAACAATTTAGAATATTCATCAAATGTTTCATCTGAATAACCTAGCAAATCTTTAGTTTCATCTTCATCAATTCCTTGTTCACTAAACCACCCTACAACTTCTGCTGTTTTTAATTCTGATAAAGGAACTCTCTTTTGTTCTTTAATAAGTGTGATTGCTCTAGCAAGTTTATCATCAATTTTACCTAGATTGTTTATTCTTATTTCTTTGAATCCTAATTCTTTACAAGCAGTCCACCTATGAAAACCATCTAGTATTTCGTATTCATTGTTTAATTCTCTAACTGTGATTGCCTCAAATAAACCTTTCTTTTTTATTTCGTTTCTTATTTCTTCATACCTTGCTTTATTCTCTGAACTTTCTTCTATATTTTCTTTCGGATTCCAAGTATTCGGTTTAACTTTGTTTATATCTACTATCAAATCTTTACCTATTATTTTACTCATATTATTTATTATTTAATTTAATTCCATACTACACCTCTTTTTTTCCAGAGTTTAGTAATATAATTCTCTAGTCTAACAAAATGCTCAATGTTTTTCTTATCTCTCTCTGAATAATGTAAAGGTTTATACATTCCTTTTTTTTCTTCTCTTGCTACTGTTCCTATTCTACTACCTATACTCCAAGAACTACTATCAACACTATAAAACGGATATCTTTTCATATATCTTTCTCCTGTTAATGCAAATCCGTGTACTTTTTTCGGCCAATGTCTTTTAATTATAGAAAAACAATAATCTAACCAAGCAGATACCCTAGGATATGTTTTTAACTGTGCAACTCCTCCTAATGCAATATAATCATAATCTCTGCAATACTTATCTAAGTATAAATAATCTTCTCCATAATGAAAAGTAGGAATAATATCAATACCTTTACTCTTCATATATAAATAATTCTTATTAGATTCTTCTGCATTACCTATAACATCTAACCCTGCTATTGTTGGAAATAATTCTCTATTATCTACAATCATTTTAATGTAATCATCTATATCTATAATCTCATTTTGAGTGAAAGCAGTAAAAGCACCACTGTCTAAAAAGAAGTTTTTATACATTGGTATATGCTTAAATAATGACTTATTCTTTTTCAAATACCAATAACTTGCTAAAATATTATGCCCTGTTAATACTTTTCTATGATTTCCAGTTGCAAAATAGATTTTCATTTCTTTCTGTTAACCAATTTACTTAATTCATCTCCTTTATTGAGTAATTTTTTATACTTAACTTGCTTTCTTAAATACTTATATATTTTCTCTCTTTCACCTTGAACCATTTTTCTTTCCCTGTTATACACCTTAAACATCATAGTGTATTGTCTTAAAAATCCCGGTGGCATTTCTCCAACTCTTTCTAAATAACTACTCCAATGCTCTCTATTACCCCTACACTTTCCTAAATCAATTTCACTTATTTCTACTACTCCATTTTCAATATCCTCATCTGTTGCTTTTTTAATCTCTCTCTCTGTGAATATATCCATAACTCCGTATAAATGGTCTGCTTTTTGAGGTATATCCCAACTATTTGTAGATATCAATATTGGACACTTTAATTCAAACTCATTAGCAACCTCTAATCTTCTCTGCCAATTCGTATCCTTAAAATAATTTATACCTCCTACTTTTATCAAACCATTAGGAAGTTTTTCTTTTTTCGGTGATGCAGAAATACCAAACTTAATCTGTGATACACAAAAATCTAAATCTAACAACCCTAATCCACACATTAGTAAATCTGAATAAATCTCCCAACAGAAAAATCCACTCACTAATGCTCCTTTAATTTCAAACACTTGAAATCTATTGTCTAAATCTTCTTCTTGAACTAATCCGTATGTACCAACTCCTTTTAATGTATAAGCAGGTTCTACAAACTTAGTTATTTTCCCTTTTAATTCTTTATCAATAAACCACATTCTTTCATAGTTCTCTCCATTTTCTTTTTCTACTAAACCTACGATTAACCCTACATTATACTTCTTAGATAACTTTAATAATTTTGGTAGTAACTCTCCTTCTGTAAAAGAAGACTCTTCTGGCATAATATAATCACCACCAAAATACTCTTGTGGAGTAATGAATATATCAGGTTTATATTTTTTTATTTGTTCCTCTAACCATTCATACTTTTCTTTGAATGTGTAATATTGCTTAGGAACACAAGTTGCTACTTTCATAGTTTTATTAACTTCAAAAATTCCTGCTTAGCAGTATCTTTATCCATAAATATTCCATCTATTGAACTTGTAATCGTTGAACTTTCACTCTGCTGAACTCCTCTACACCTCATACAACCGTGTACACCATCTACAACTACAATCACTCCTTTAGGTTTCAAATGCTTTTTAATTGCTTGTACTATTTCATCTGTGTAATTTTCTTGTAATTTAGGATAACTTGCTAAACCAATTGCTATTCGTGCTAATTTACTCAATCCAATTGCCCACTTATCAGGAATATACCCTATGCTCACTCTATAAATAATCGGAACAAAATGATGAGGACACATTCCTATGACTTCTATATTTCTTACTACTACCATTTGGTCATTCGTAGTAGGAAATTTCTTTTCAAAATGATACTCAATGTCTTCATTTCTAAAAAAATGCTGATACATTTTCTGCAATCTTTCTGGAGTACCTTTCATATCAGGGTCGTTTTGATAATCAGGATTCAAACTCTCTACTAAATCAGTTGTTGCTTGTAATAAGTCTTTCATATTATGTCTTTCTTTTATTCTTAAATAATGTAATCTGTAATCTAGGTGTTACCCTAAATCTTTTTCTTAAAATAATGTCTATCATTTGCTGTAAATGAGTATTATTACTCTCCTCTGAAATACCCTCTGGCATAACCATTACTTTTTCTCTTGATATATACGGTAGGAATACATTCTCTATTTCTTCTATATCTTCTTCCGTAGCACTAACAAACTTAAAAATTGTTGTCGGAATACTATTCAATATTCTTAATACCTCTGGTCTTAGTGTTCTCTTAATATCTATTCCTGAATTAGACATCTTAGGTGAACAGTTAAACTTTACTATTCCTCGCTCTGCATATTCTATCAATTCTTCACAAGGTTCTATCGTTCCATTTGTTTCTATTTGATAATGATAATCTATATTCTGTCTAATAAACTTTACTATTTGACTCTGTTGCAGTAAAGGTTCTCCTCCTGTAAATGCTATATGAGGAATAAATGTTTCTACTCCCTTTTCTGTTTGAGATTGTCTTATTTCTTCTTCTAATTCTTCTATGCTCATATGAAAAGGTTCATTGTAAAATCTCTCATCATTCTTATCCCAAGTGTATGGAGTATCACACCATTGACAATTCAAATTACAATAATGAAGTCGGATAAATGTTGTAGGTACTCCTACCATATCTCCTTCTCCCTGTATTGTATGAAATACACCATCTCCACTCAATAAAAAATCATCTCTAAACTTTAAGTTCTCTGTTTCCATTATCGTATTACCTTTGACATTTTAGTTTCATTCAATTCTATATGAATATCTAAATCAGGGTGCTTTTCTTTAATCAATTTTATCATATGTAATGACATATTCTCTGCTGTTGGAATATATGGAACTAATACTACACCGGGCATTTTCTTTAATTCATCTGCTAGTGGGTCTTGATTATACAAAATAAATCGGTGGTCAAAATAAAAGTTTATAGTATGTTTAATTTCACTAAAATCTATCAAAAATCCTTGCTCATCTATGTACTCTGGCATATCTCCTAGATCCACTATCACTTTTACCCAATAATTGTGTCCGTGAAGATTGTAACAACCTCCTTCGTGATTAGGTAGTCTATGACCAGTTGAAATCTCAAACTCTTTCTCTAACTTCATATGAATAAAAAATAAAATTATATAAGTTCTTTGAGTTTAGTTTTGTATTTCTCGTAAATCTCTTGATAATCCAAAATAGTGTATTTAACCGTTGTATGACTTAATCTGACTTTCTCTTCCCACTCCTCCAATCCATACTTGTTAATAAACCATACTGAATACTCTGCATACTTACCATTACCATAACTATTACAACCCCTGCATTGTGCATTGACTAATTTTTCATCAAATAAAATTGAATTATTCCTTCCTCCAATCGCATGACCTGCTTGTAACTCTGAAAAAGAATACTCCCTACCACAAGTTACACACCTGCCTGTTTCTACTGTCTTAGTAGTCGCTAAACAATCTCTTGTTCGGATATATTTGCTAAACATATCCCATGCCTTCCTCTTGTAGTAACTTAACCCTTTCTTATGCACTTAATAAATCTACTGAACTTAATTCACTACTACTTACACAATAACAAGCAGTATTGTACATTTTCAATTCTGCAATTTCTTTGAATCTCCTCTTAGAAATAATACCTACCACTTCTCCTGAATCTAATTCTTTACTCACTTTAACCAATATGTATGCATCTACATTCTCTCCAAAATCTGGATTGTCAATGTGCCATCTTGCTACTCTTAATTCATCTCCTGTAAAAGAACTTTTAATATCACACACTATCTTTCTTCCTGCCCATTCTAATACTATATCATCAAACCTCTTCTTTTTGTCAAAATCCCACCTAAACTCCTTCCCAAATCTTTTATGCACTATATACTCCCCTGTAAATCCCATTATGTCGTATTTTAATCCATCTCCATTACCTTGTTTTTTATCCTTACCCTTTTTATGTTCTGCAAATCGTATTGTATAATCTTTAATTTTATCTTGTTCTTCCTTACTTAGTTTTATCATCAAATACAGGTTTTCCTACATAACTTATGTCCTGCTCCCATAGGTATAATTTATCCTCTGGAACATATTTTTTAATACTTCCATCTGGTCGCTGAACCTTAATTACCCCCCACCTCTTGTCGGCATAAGGAGAATTGAACCTGAAATTAACTGTCTGATAAGGTTTGTTAAACATTTTGCTTATTTCTGCTACTGTGTATCTTTGCATATTATTATATACCACTTAATTTATATGTTGTCAATTTAATCTTCAAACTTTTCCTTGTAATGAGAACATATTTTATCGTATTCTCTTTTATAGTAGTCTGCAAACTCCTCTAGAGAGGGTGCTTTATGTAATTTCTGCTCTAAAAGTTTCCATAAAATATCTCTAAACCTTTTACTCGGTGATTTATACTTCATTGCATCGTTCTCTGGAAGACTTTTCAATATACTGTCTATATCCACTTCTGGAATATCGTTCCCAACAATCGTATCAGTTAAAACTACTACTGCTATATCTCCTCTGTGAGAATCTATCTCTGCAATGTCATTACTCGGAACTTCTAATAATGAATCCAATCTCATACTGACTGAATCATCTGCTCTTCTGTTGTAATTTTTTAATTCTGCTGGTATTACTTTCATTCTTTTTTATCACTTAATTTAGATAACTTCTCTTCTACTAACTCCCTTGTTTTACTATCCTCTTGGTAACAAGTTTGGAATATCTCTGTAAGAACTTCTATCTTTGCTTTCCTTATTAGTTGGTCGTACTGTTTCTTTGTTAAAACAGTTGTTTTCTCATCTTCTAAAATGTGGTATGTTTCTATCTTCTCCATATTACTCTCCTTAATAATCTTATATCCCTTTTCTCTTAATAACTTCATTGCTTCCTCCGTCCTGTCGTCGTCTTCTGGTTCTAGCCCAGTTTCCTTTAGTATTCCATATCCAACAGCCCCATTCTCCAACTT
>Ga0255347_1001495_pt1 | contig 37215 bp, 33 predicted proteins | sample wastewater_treat_2_FD_192479 | JGI IMG/M metagenome (GOLD analysis project Ga0255347, IMG submission 192479) | Wastewater microbial communities from Lulu Island WWTP, Vancouver, Canada - plant24 | ecosystem: Engineered > WWTP > Wastewater > Unclassified | place: Canada: Vancouver, British... | reverse complement strand
CCACCGCCCAGCACGACGACAACATCCAGCGCTTTCTTTGGCGCGGCCGGATTTTGAATATAGTCTTTTTCCAGTTTCCAGCTCAGATAGTTGGATACGGGCTCGATGCTGAAACCATAGAGCAAGACAATGGCCAGCAATAAAAGCAGGGCGCCGCTTTTCTTCTTGGCGGATCGCAAGCTCAGAAAAAATGCGATAACAAGAAGAATAAAGATGATGCAAATGGGATCAACCAGTGCTCTTAAGACATCGTAGATCTGATTCATGGGTTATCTCCAAAGAAAGTGGAAGGTAGTGAGTAAAAAGCGATGAGCAACAAGTGGAACGTGCAGAATGTCATCCTGAGCTTGTCGAAGGATGATGCCCATTATCCTTGTCATGGTTCGACAGAGCCTGTCCTGAGCCTGCCGAAAGGATCACCATGACAAATTCGGTTGTCACCCTAAATCAGTCGAAAGGTGACATTGCCCCGTCAAGTGGTGAGCCCGTCGGCAGGCTCAGGACAGGCTCTGTCGAACCACACGCTAACAGCGGGTCTAAAGACCCGCACTACATTATTCCGCATTCCACTAACCCATTCACTATCCACCATATCCGGATACAGCTCCGCTCTGTCGGTTACATGCCCATCGCCGACGGGAACCGATGCATATAAAATATCCTTCGCATTGTCAATGACTTACGTTGTTCGGCTATAGCCATGCCACACGTAAAAAGTGACCGCCGCCTTGTGTTAAAGTGAGACTTTTGAATTTCTCCGCATGTCGTCTCAGTTGTCCTTCCCGTGCAGACGGGAATCCAGTCTTTTCAATGGTTTCATTGATTCCCGCCTCCGCGGGAACGCGTGACCTGAAAGGTTATGACAAAATAATAAATTTTCAATAGTCTCCGTTTAAGGGTGCTCTGTTTGCCGCATAGGGAACGGTCGCGGCCGTTCCCTACAAGAGCTACACTAATGCTTCGACATGCTCAGCATGACATTCAATCTTGTCACCCCGAGCCTGTCGAGGGGCACCATCCACAACAGCGGGACTAAAGACCCGCACTACTTTCCACGTATTGCTTATCACTCGCCACTTTCCTTCCTGTTGCCCACAGCCTCTCGCCTGGTCGTGCCGTTCATCAAAAATCGGCTCAATCTCCAGAAAAGTCTCTACACAATTTTACAGGTTTTGAGTATCTCCCTATTTGAAAGAGTGTCCATGTTTCAGCTACTTACATTTTATGATTACACAAGTGACATGGATGAAAACAGCAACCATTACAAATTATTCACAGATTATTCCTGACGGTAGTGATGGTAAATAAATATTTTCAGGAATTCATTGCTTAATCAGGCCGTTAATTTTCTCCCATACTTCATCCACGGTTATGAGAGTCATGCATCTATTTTCATCATAGATACAGTCTATATGATTACAGGGCCCGGCACATTCCAGATTTTTAAAAACAGTCGCCCCTTTGTCCGTATAAGGCGCCCACAAAAGGGGAAACTGCGGCCCAAAAAGCGTCACTATTTTAATGCCGGTAGCGGCCGCCAAATGAGATGTGCCCGTGTCATTCCCTATATACAAATCACATTTTTTTATTAAAGCCGCCAATTGAATAAGTGAAAGATCGGAAAGCTTGATCACCTCGCCATCAATGGCATTGCTGACTTCGTCCAGAAGCCCTCGTTCTTCGGGAGCGGACACCAGGATAATATCCGCATCGTAATGCTTTTTAAGAAGATTGGCTATTTGCGCAAAGCTTGCCCGAGGCCATCTCCGGTTAACCATTCTGGCTCCGGGATGAATCACCGCTTTAAATGATTTATGATTGAGAAAAGGCAATTTCATTGCGATATCATTTTGTATATTCGCGGGTATATCCATGGTCAGTTTTTTGTCTTCTATTGCAAAACCTATTTGTTGAAGAGCGCTAAACTGGTAATCGACAATATGCATTTTACTGATATCAGCCGAAATGAAATGATTATAACAAAGTCTGAGCAACGGATTGACGTACCGAGAACGCCCTTGACTTTTCACATCGCCTATTTTGAATGGGTCGCTCGTCAGCGGATCAAGGTAGTTAAAGCCCCATCTACTTTTCGCACCGCTCAAAAAGGTGATGAGCGCCGCTCGATCGGCGCCGGAAAAGTCAATGACCAGATCATATTTTGCCTTTCTAACGGCATAAAAGAAATCAAGGTTGCTTTTTATTTTCGAAAAAAAGGATTTGTTGTGTTTCATCTTTTGGCGATCATAGCAAATTAATTGGTCGATATCTTTTGAATGTTCCAAGATATCTTCCCCGCCGGAATTGATCATGACGGACAAATGAACATGCGGTATCTGCTTTTTTATATTGGAGGCAACCGGCAATAAGTTGATCGAATCACCAATGTACCTTAACTTTATAAGAAGAATTTTTTTATAATCCAGCTTCATAATGTTTTATATAAATTTCCCCTCATTGGAAACCTGATCTTATGATGGACATAATTGAACTACAAGTACTGATGGACACCTTTTACCGCCAGAAAACGATTCGATTGCCTCAATTCGTCAAGACGCCGGCGATTTTCGGGCAGGCATTCACGGTCGTTTTCCTTGTGCCAAAGGTGTAAAACAGGAGAAGAAAAACGCGCGCTTTTACGTAAGATTTTCGCATGCAAAAGCCGGATGGCTAAATCCGAGTCTTCCAAGCCCCAGCCGACATAATCCTCATCAAAGCCATTCACTTGGATTAAATCTTTTCTCCAGGCCGCCATATTGCAAGTCATGACGCTATTCCAACTATTCGGCGTAACTTTACGCAACAAGTTACTGATGGGTAACGACATTAAAGGAGATAAACGATTGATGTCTTTTTTTATCCTGGCCGTTATCCATTGATTGATCCTCCAGTTGTAAACCGGAATTTGTTCTTTCAAAACATCGAGCGTAAATGATTCGCTCAGCAAGACGCGGCTTCCCGCAACAAACCAGTTCTTTTCAGCCAGATATTTATGCCGGCCAACAAAATCGGGTAGCGGAATACAATCACCGTCACTGAAGATCACATAGTCTGCGGACGTTTCCGCTATTGCCCGATTGCGAATCTGAGCCGCGCGAAATCCTTGGTCCTCCTGCCAAACATGGCGAATATTTATTAAGTGTTTATCCTTGTAAGAAGCAATAATTTTTCCGGTTTCGACGGTCGATCCGTCGTCGGCGACTATTAATTCGAAGTCCTTATCTTTTTGCGACAAGTAGCCTTCCAAAGCTAAGGCCAGGGCATCAGGGCGATTATACGTTGTAACGATGACCGCTACTTTCATTTTTTATCTTTCGTCATCAGCATCAGTTTCAAATATTTGTAGTAAGTCCCCTCTCCATTGGAAACTGCCAGCATGAACCCTTTGCGACCGTCAAAAAAACCGGCACGCACGATGTATGTATGGATGAAACTCCATAGACCGTGTAATATCGCTTTTGACAATGAAGATCTTTTCCCCTCGCTTAGCAGCACCCTGGCGCCACCGGTGGAATACCTGTTTAATTTATCCAGCACGTGGTCAATATCCCTGAAAGCTCTATGCATCAAATGATTGGATAAACGGCCAATGCTACCATCGACAATCAATTTATCATGAATAAGGTGATTGTTGAATCGGGCTTTGCCATTTTTAAAAAGACGCGTAATCCGATCCGGCCACCACCCGCTGTGGTTAATATATTGACCGCAATAACTTGACAATCGCGGCATCTCAAACGCAACATGCTCCCCGGGATTATTTATTACCTTTATAATCTCATCCTTTAATGCAGGCGTTACCCATTCGTCCGCATCCAAGGCAAGCACCCAGTCACCGGTGGCAAGCTTTAATGCCCTGTTTTTCTGAGGCCCGTGACCAATCCAGTCCGTGACATAAACTTTGTCCGTATACTTCCGGCATATGTCAACAGTGGCGTCGGTACTGCCGGAATCAATGACAATAATTTCATCGGCCCAGACAACAGATTCCAAACAAACACCGATAGACTCTTCTTCATTTTTAGCGATTATTGTTACTGATAGTTTCATTATCATCCTCTCGGCAACGACAAGATGCTGCTTGTCCGAAAAATAATGAGCAAATTCCTAATCATTCGCATTGCGATGCCAATATTGATGCAGAAGACTGCGAACCCGCAACAGTAGAGTGTCCCAACGAATCTCCCTAGGCCCCTTCATTCGCCCGGCCAGTAAATAGCGGGCATCGGAATAGTAACCATTTTTGTACAGGCCTTTGATGATCTTCCTTCCCGTTTCCGAATATAAAATTTCTCCATTATACAATTTTATATAATTTTGAAGATCGATTGGGGGCAGTACTTTGGGGACATTATAGATTCCATGAAATCCAAATGTCGGTGCCCCCGGATCTATGTTTTCAAAAGCGAACTTCCCGGCAAGTTCAACCGAGGCGAAAGTAATGCCGTGTTGAGCCTCCAATTCCGCTCTGTGCCACCGGCAAATATAATCATCTTCAGGATGTGTTACGCCGCCGCTAAGATTTTTTAATGCGTCAAGCAACCGCCGTGATCGTAATGAAAATCCTCCGTTACCAACCGTCTCCATGGGATCGGGCCAGGGTGCACCAATGTAGTCCACCCGCAAAAATTCGGAGGTCCAGCACTCGGGATGGATAATAAATCCGTCTCCCTGAACGATCAACACATAGTCTCCCTTAATATAATCCCCCAATCGCCTGATGATAAAATCTGAATATTCCTCATTGCTGTTGATTGCGCCAATATCCGCATGCTGGATCCCTTCCGGCAAATCTTTGGGACAAGTTCCCAGAAGCAGACACTCTTTGAAATTCGCCGCAGCTCTGCATCGTTGTATCGCAAATACAGCCAGCTCCGGCGTGCGAGTCTCAATACACACCAAGCTCACATTCATGAGATCTATTTTTGTTGTATTCAAAATAATGCTCTCTTGATGATCTGCCTATTTGTCTGTATCCGGTTTTACTAATATCGTTTCATGTGGATGCGGCGTTCTCTCCATATAGGCGCAGGCAGTCATTATACAGATATATTTCATCATCATGGCGTTATTTATTTCAGGCAATCCCTTCAATTGTTTAACTCGTGACTCTTAATGGTCCGTTTCATGCCTTCCACGAGATCAATAATCTGTCGCAGGTTACAATCCTCCCTCGCGCGCTTTGTCAATGGCACATATCGCTCCGCCGGCTTGCCTGGTGCAGGCTTCCCGGCAATTCTCACTTCGACAGGCTTCTGAAAACACTGGGCCACCGTTTTGGCTAATTCGGCAATGGTTATATTTTCCTCTGACCCGACATTATACGCCCGGCGCGGCTCGCCCTTAAACAAAATCGTCCATAGCCAGATGGCCAGATCCGCTGCGTAGAGATAGGATCGATAAGGCGTACCGTCGCCATTAACCAGGATGGGACCGCCATTTAAGCCATCCCGGATAAAGTTTCCGACGGCGTAATGAATATCCAATGGCAGGTAGGGACCAACAAAAGCAAAGCAACGGGCGATCTTTGTTTCCATGTCATGTTTTTTTGAATAAAGTGCACAGAGAAGTTCTGCCGCCCTTTTACCTTCTCCGTAGGCGGAGTTTGGATCGGACGGATCGGGAGCGCCGCAATAATCTTCCGGAACATGGGTCATGTCCGCCGGTTGTTTGCCGTAAACAGCCCCGGAACTGGTCAGGAGAAACTTTTGGGCATGGCACTTGGCGGCAAAATCAAGGGTATGCCTTGTTCCCTCAATAATGGTATCGAACATCAGCAGCGGATCTTCATCGTTGAGCGTGGCACTGGCCGACGTTGCTGCGTGAATGACGTGTGAAAAATCACCTTCGGGAAAATCGAAATCACGCACATCACCAATTTGGAATTGGATTGCAGGAATGGATGCAAGGTGCGGGGCTTTCTTTTGAAACGTTTCATAATTACGAGTGAGCACCAATGCTGAAGCATCAAGCCCCAGTTTTTCATTTGCCCAAGCAAAACTTTCCAGAAGCCAGCAGCCAAAGAAACCCGTGCCACCGGTGATGAAAATGCGTTTACTGCGCAGTTCCTCCCAGAGATTTTCCGTCTGAATCAGAATGTGATCCAAGTCAGCGGCGAGAGGGTTCGTCGTCATTTACCAGCTCTTCCAAGGTGCATTACCCGCACTCCACAGAGACTCCAGATATTGGAGATCCCGGGCGGTATCCATGCATTGCCAGAAGCCGTTATGCTGATAGGCATACAAATGGCCTTCTGCGGCAAGGCGCTCCATCGGGTCGTGTTCCCACATGACATCTTTCTCTATATACTTCAGAGCTTCTGGCCCAATCACAAAGAAACCGCCATTGATCCACCCTTCGTGAAGGGTGGATTTCTCCTTGAAATGGCGTATCTGATGGCCATCAAACTCAAGGGCGCCGAAGCGGGCGGGTGGCCGCACTGCCGTGAGCGTTACCATTCCCTGTTGGCTTTTGTGAAAAGAAAAAAGTTCATCCAGATTGACATTGCTGACCCCGTCACCATAGGTCATCATGAATGTTCTTTTACCAATCAACAATTCCAGCTTCTTCAAGCGTCCACCCGTAAGAGTCTGCTGACCGGTGTCAATGAGATGGATTTTCCAGGAATCATCGTTTTTATTATCTATTGTGTGGACACGACCGTCGTTCAGGGATACGGTGAAATCTTGATTGAGGGCATAAAAATCAAGAAAATATTTTTTTATCTGTTCACCCTTATAACCCAGGGCAAGATAAAATTCATGGAAGCCATAACAAGCATAATGCTTCATGATGTGCCAAAGGATGGGTTTGCCCCCGATTTCCACCAGGGGCTTCGGCCGAACTTCGGTGTATTCAGACAACCGCGTGCCCATGCCGCCGCAAAGAATGACGACGGGGATATTCTTTCTTTTAGGTTTGCCACTCGTTTTTTTTCTTCTGGAGGTTTCCATAAGAATCCGTTTTTCCGCCTTTGAATTGAATTTTTTTATGATTTAAAAATTGATTTTATCAAAATAACTAAGCGATTCAGAAATGGCCCGCTCTGCTTCTGACGGTTTTAAATCATTGACTCTGACATTTTCGAAATTATCATTCATCATCACCAGCGCCAACTCATTACCCGTTCTTTTTTTATCTTTTTTCATTGCCTCAATAACGGCGTCAGAGTCAAAATGCTCTTTTTTGGGTTTTATTGCCAAACTGGGAAGAAGTAAGTTCTCTGTAATGAATGCATGAGTTTTCGCGGAAAGCAGGCCCCTGTTCATCGCAACTATATTTGCCGACAGGATCCCCAGGACAACCGCTTGGCCATGGGGTATCTCAAATTGTGAAGTTGATTCTAAAGCATGCCCGAAACAATGGCCAAAATTGAGTAAATTTCTCCTCCCTGAATCAAATTCGTCATCTGATATATAGCTTTTCTTGATCAGAAGGGAATTGTTGACGGCGTTTAACAGTGCAGGTATTTCCCTGCGGCGTATATTAGGCAAAACATCCAACAATTCTTTCGTTTTAATCATGCCATCCATAATATGAAGCTTGACGACCTCACCCAAACCACTGTAAAAGTCTACATCTTCCTGTGTCTTAAGGAATTCCGGATAGATAAATATTTTAGACGGGGGGTAAAATGTCCCGATCAGGTTCTTGAAGCCGCCGTAATTTAACGACGTCTTGCTGCCGATACAGCTGTCCGCCTGAGCAAGCAATGTGGTAGGCGCGAAAATCCAATTAATCCCTCGATATAATGTGGATGCAACAAAACCTGTGATGTCCTGTAAAATACCGCCGCCTATGGAAATCAATGTCAGGTTTCGTTTTGCTGAATACCTGGTCAATTGATCATATAATTTTTGCACCGATGACAGTGTTTTGAGGTCTTCATTTATTGGAATGATAATTCGCGTTTTGTCTGTTGTATCCTTAAATAGGGTGTCTCCATAAAGATTCCAAACTGTTTCATCGATAACATAACAACGTGGTTCATATTTATTGAACTCGTTCAAAAAGTCAGGGGACTCACAGAAAAAGACTTCATAATCACGAATATTGGATTTAATTTTTATTGACACGTAAATCCTCCATCAACGGTAATGACTTGCCCGGTAATATAAGTGTTACGTTCAGAGCAGAGAAAAAAAACCGTCTCAGCAATTTCGTTTGGTTCAGCCAATCTTTGAAGCGGGATGGTTTCTTTGATGACATTAATGTCCTGTTCCGAGTTGTTTTGGCGCGTTAATTCCGTGTTGACGTAACCGGGCGCAACGGCATTGATGAGAATGTTATGAGGGGCCAGTTCAATGGCTAACGCTCTTGTCATGCCATTCAGCGCGGCTTTACTCGCCGAATAAGTCAGCCGCCTTTTTTTTGATACAACGCTCCAGATGGAACTTATATTGACTATTCGTCCGAAGCGCCTGGCCATCATCTGATTTGCAACACCCTTGATCAATTGCATGGGCGCCAATAAATTAACCTGAAGTGTCTCCAGCATAGCACTGTCAGAGGCCTCTGTTATACCGGACAGGATGTTGACGCCGGCATTATTTACAAGAATGTCGATCGGCTCTGTCAATGCATTAAGGAATGAAGCTATCGAGCTATTCGATAGTAAGTCAAGATCAGCCCTTGTGGGTGCAATAACTGCTATTCCTTCCTGTAGCAATTTTTCAGCAATAGCTGCACCAATGCCGCGCGACGCCCCGGTTACTAAAGCCGTTAGATTACTCATTCGTATCTTCCACCGGCAGCCTCGATCATCTTCTTATATCTTGCCTCAAGCATAATGATCCTTTGCGCATCTTCCTCAAATATGAGGCCATAGAAATCACGTTTGTTTTTAAGCCACATTAATTCAAAACCTACAGCCTTGAGAATACCGGCATCCGGTTTGTCACTCAATGCTTTGGGACATTGAAAAATTACCTTTCGTGTTTCGTATCGATCAATCAAATTACCCAAATCTTTAAAAAAGGGCAATGATGCCGCTGAGACTCCGCCGCCAACAGCGCATTCAAGGTTCATTTTTTTTGCCTTTGTGAACAATTCACGAGTCATTTCAAGAACAATTTGTGAATTTATATCTTCACGGGTCATCCCCATTGAGCCCGTTAAATCCACACGCCCCATAACGATTCCATCCAGTTTTTTAATCTCTGGCAGGGCTAGCATTTTATCAAAGGCATTACATGCATCTATCGTTTCTATGTTCACTGCAAACTTGAGATCTTCGCATTCATCTTTTGGATAAACAAGTTTCGTTGCTTCTAAGAATTTTTTTAGTGCATATGCCGTCTCTACCATCGGTGCGACAATCCTTTCGACGCCGATTACACGACTTTCGTACATATCTTTAATTGCTTCACATCCACCAATCTTCAACGTGATTCCGAGTCCAGCTTTCATGCACACTTCTTTGAGTCGCAAGGCTTCTTCCATTCGCGTCCCTTCCGCTTCAAACTCTGCTTTTACACCTATTACATGATGGTTTTCCCTGAGATCTTTCAGCGTATCTACCATTTTTCTTTCTAAAGAATTCATTTTAATCTCCTTTACATAAAATGTAGTGATTATATGAGATACTGATTCATGGAAAGCTTCTTGTCACTCCCATGGAGGAATAAGCATGTTTGAAAGAAGCTCCGATCTCGCGAGAAACGGGTATAAATCCTCCAACGGCTTAGAAATCATTCTGCCATCCGGTAAGCGCTGAGACGATGCACGCGGCGCAAAAAGCTGATCAGGTTGAATGAAGACATCACATAAGACAGGTCCAGGGGCATTCATTACCTTTTGAATTTGTTCAGCTAATTTACTTTGCTTGGATATTTTGTATGTTTTTATTCCATAAGCATGGGCTATCTTAACCATATCTGGAAAGGTCACTCCACTTTTAGGGCTTTCACCGACGAGATGACCATTAAAAAAATTATTCTGTGTCGTCCGGATAGACAAATACCCATCGTTGTTAAATACGAATATCTTCAATGGTAACTGATGATGCACGACGGTCTGCAATTCCTGGATATTCAATTGGATGCTGCCATCCCCATCAAGGCAGATGACGCGTTTATTTTTATCGGCAAAACAGGCACCAACGGCAGCGGGCAAACCGTAACCCATCGCCGCGCATCCGGAATTAACAATATGCCTTTGGCCTTTTTTAAGGCGCAAGCTCTGGATCGGAATCACGCAAGATGACCCATTGGAACTTACAATAATATCCTGCTCATCCAAATAATCTGAAAGCACATCGCAAAAGACATAGGGATTGACTTGTTTTTTATTTTTACGATATTCGGACAGGACAATCGGATAACGATCTTTTCGCTCCTTACACCAGGAAACCCAATCTTTTCTCTGCGGAACCGGACCGGCATTGAGTTTCTTATTCATTACTTCGAGAAACGGACGGACATCGCAATGAATCGGCAAATCCGGCCTGATGGTTTGCTTGGCTAATTCGTTGGAATCAATATCAAGTATGATTTTATACGCCGCACGGCCCACAGAATCAAAATTGAATCCGATTTGCCTGGTATTCAATCTGCATCCCAGGCTCAGCAGCAAATCAGCGTTCTGAAATATAAAATTTGCCCCTCTCTGTCCCAACGTGCCGGGCCGGCCGAAATAGGAGGGATGCTCTTCATGCATAAGATCAATGGCATCCCAGGCTGTCAGTACGGGAACTCCAAGCTTTTCAACAACCTCCTGAAAAATGCCATATGCCCCGCCCAGCCTTATTCCCGCGCCTGCAAGGATGACAGGCCTTTTGGCAGCTTTAATCTTATCAACAACAATGTTCACGGTGTTTTCGATTTTGTCGTCATCGAATTCGATTTTGTCGTCACCCGTCGGGATATAGCCCTGAATGCTTTGTTCATCAATCATTGCGGCTTGAACATTGAGAGGGATATCAAGCCAGACTGGCCCAGGCCGCCCCGACGTTGCCAGATGAATTGCCTTTTCGAGATGAAACCGGATGCTTTGCGGTTCTGTCACCATAAAAGCATACTTTGTTATGGGCCTGACGATATCAACAATATTGATTTCCTGATCACCCAATTGACGCAGGGGAAGACCGGTGCTTGCAACTGTTGTATCAAAACGGACTTGGCCTGAGATGCATAAAGCCGGAATCGAATCAAGCCATTGACCCAAAATGCCGGTTACTGCATTTGTACCGCCGGGCCCGGTTGTTACACTGACCACACCTATTTTACCTGAGGTACGTGCATATCCTTCGGCAGCGATGGCACAGGCCTGTTCGTGATGGTTGCAAATATACTGAATCCTTTTTTCCTTGCCGATCGAATCGTTCAGATGCATGGCACCACCACCGGTGAGCATGAAGACATGGCGAACACCATAATTTGCCAAATATTGAAATATGTAATCCGATAGTTTAATCATTTTAAGCTAATATTACATAAAACATGGGAAGTCAAAGGTCATTTCGAATGTGGAAGGTATTATTATAAAAAAACAACAAGTATTTGATAAGATTAATATTTATTAGGTACCATCTCCAGAGATTTCCTTTTGTAAACCGACAGCAAAGCACCTTCTTCTATTTTGTCATAACTTTCCTCAACGGCAGCAAATATTTTCCCCAGCTCCAGCCGCCTTCTTTGGTTAGATTTTCTTTCTTTGTTGATATCCGGGTTATTGAAATAAGGAGCCCATGGATCCGGTTGTTCCTTGTCGATATCATTTTCTACGAACAGATACTCCGGTCTCTGACTCTTCAGCCTGCTGATGGCCTCTGTCCGCTCTTTGGAAGTAAAAATAAAACTCTGCATTTCAAAAAATGGCATCAGTGAATATCTCTTGGCAAGAAAGGGAAGGACATTGTCATAAACCGACAGTATGTGTATCCCGGAATTTTCTTGCGGACTGTATTTCCGTATCAGATCAATACTCTCGTGAAATGGCGCGGGGTTGATGGTTGTCGCTATTTTCGCCCTGTCGAAATCCCAATGATAGACCCGGTGCTGTTCATAATTTCTGTCGTGAACTTCTTTGCTCTCGTAAAATTCTTTGAGAGCATAAATACTTGTAACTACAAGTATTGCCGTTATCAGCATCACCCCTGTATTGAGAAATGTGTGTATCCCTCTGTTTTTTACAATCAACTCCTTGCTTATGAAAAGCATCAATATCAGTTCAAGCCCGATAAACGGTATCACTGGTATCAGGTGGTTTATCAAACCGCTCCAGTAGAAGTAAGCCAACAACCCCTGTGAATAGATAAACACAAATATAAAAGCATACTTCAGATAATGGGTCTGTTTCCTGATCAAAAACAGAAAGTGATAGGAAACCACAAGATATACAATTGTCAGAAATACTACCTCTGGTTTCGGACGCCAGGAAAAATACCCCAGTAAAAAGTAATAAAGCGTGCTGCTTGAGTTCGCGGTAGTTTTGAAAAATGGCGCGGCCAGCATTACAGGTGGCAGCAGCACCAGCATGGCCAGCAGGAGGTATCTTTCCTTTCCCCGCTTAGTTTCCCACAGGTACGGCAGACTCGCCGCCCCCAGCGAGATAAGCAACACCAGCCCGAATTGCTGATTCATATACATGCTGAACACAGCCAGAACTATCGCCGACAAGAGATAGGCCGGATTGTTGTGCTTGAAATAGAGCAGCAAAAGCAGAAATACCGTTGCATCGAATAAATGAATCGTCGGATTTATACCGGGTGCAAAAATAAATGCCGTATAGCCATTCAAAAAAAATGAAGTGGCATAAACAGCAAAAGCACTTAAGACAAAAAAGGGGCTCTTAAACAAATACAGGAGCATTCCTACAAATATGACTGAGTAAATTATGTAGAAAATATAGCATTTATAGAAGTTATCCAGCGACATGCCGCCGAACAGATCCATCGTCCACTTATACAGCATTGTATTACCCTGTCCGTACTGCATGTACACATTGGCAGGGACCTTGCCGCTTATATACTCGTTTATAGGATTCAGGATATGGCCAATATGGTTGAATGGACCCCGTGTGAAAATCTGGTGTGCGTATTCCAGCTCATTTGCTTTTACAAATTCATTTACTAAAGATTCATCGTCCTCAATTGCGTCCAGAAATGTTTTATTGTTAATATAGACGTTGTTTATCATCGTATCGCTGTATATGTTCTTGTATTCGTTCATTACATAAACGGGCCCTTTTATCACTCTGAGAGGTTCAATCGAGATTGCACAGAGCAATGCGAACGTTAAAAGCAATAGTATCTTACTTTTGTGGCAAACAAAGAAGTCTCGGCAAAACAGCAATGACTTTTTAAGGATGTCTTTAGTTTTCTCTAATAACTTTCTGAATGTGTCATCAACTTTCCCGGTTTTGTATTGTTTAATGGGAACAAACAGTATGAAAAGAAGGTACAGGGACATCAGTAAACGAAGGGACATTTCCACGTGCCTGTTTAGCAAAACAAAAAACAGGGCTGACGAAATGAGCAGCAGCAAGGGGGATTGATTGCCGAGCGTTCTTGACTTCTTGCGCACATATCGCACACTATTTCGTCGCGTCCTGATGTGAAAGATCAGACCATATAGTGCCATACTGATACAGAGAACGACGTAATTGAAGAATGCAGCATCATGGGGATTATAAAAAAGGTTCGCCCATGCATTGAGATTCAGGCGGTAGTAATCCAGTAACATGGATTTTATATAGGTGGTAATGTTCCAGAAGAAAAAGCCTACCGCACAACCAGAAAGACCAACATTTACATTGAACAGTGTTTTATTGAGGACTTTGTCTATACGATTTCTGTTCATTATATTTATATGGAAGGTACGCTCTTCTATCTCGGGCAAGTAATTTGAAAATTTAAACATATTGCTAAAGCTTCCTTCAGTAGTTATTTTTCATTTTTAGACATTTGACTTTTACCGCAATGCAATCACAGCCACATTTCTCATAACAGTTTTGTGTAATGGAATGAAAACCGCGAATGTCCTAAATAACTTATTACGGCACAGCAAAGTATGACTAATGCCCCTGCTATTTGGGTAGTGAACTTCATGATTTCCACAAATAAAGGAAGGAGAATCAGGCTTAGGCAGAAGGTGACCAGATAGGTTGTAGAAAACTTCAGAAACTCAAACAAGAGCCCTGCACCTTTTATTTTCGATTTAAAAGTAACATATTTGTGAAATATGTATGCATTAATGATAGCCAAAATGTTGGAAAGGATTAATGCCGACATATAAGCAATATATCGTTTAGGAAAATATGCAGCAAAAAATGAATTGAAGAAAATAAAAACGAGATAACCAAAAATTGCATTCCAAATGCCAACCAAAAGAAATTTTACTTTTACATGGTGTTTGGCTATAAATTCGGTCATTGAAAATCGTTCAGCTCTAATCAAAATTAATTCTCTCTTTTTCAACAACGCGGGGTCTTTTCAAAACCTGGGTATGAATAGAACCAATGTACTCACCGATAATGCCAATGAAAAAAAGCTGGACTGAGCTGAAAAAGAATAATCCAATGACTAGAGGGGCAACGCCCATATTGAAACTATTCCAGAAGATCAGTTTATAAACAAAATACCCGAGCGCCACTATCAGACTGAGAATGGCCAGAATAAAACCGGTCATTGTTGCCAATCGCAAGGGAACCTTCGAGTGGTTGGTAATGCCAAGCATGGCCATGTCGTAAAGGGTGTAAAAGTTATTTTTGGTAAAACCTCTGCGACGGACGGGCTGAACATAGGGAATCTCCGCCCGTTCATATCCTATATCGCAGATAAGTCCCCGGAAATAAGGGTACGGATCGTCAATCTGTCGCAAAATTTCGATAACCTTTTGATCATAAAGACCAAACCCTGTAAAATTTTTTATTAGATTGATTTCTGAAAGCTTGCCAATGATATTATAATACAGCTTTCTGATCGCAAAAAAAATTGATGATTCCTCACTTTCCGCCTTGATCCCAATTACGATCTTGTAGCCCTCCTCCCATTTTCTGATGAAATCGGGAATCATTTCCGGGGGATCTTGTAGATCCGCCACAATGCTGATAACCGCATCCCCCTCGGGTTGCATGAGGGCGTGCTGTGGGGACCGGATGTGGCCGAAGTTTCTTGTATTGACGATTACCTTTATATTTCTGTCACGGCCTGCGATTTGTCGCAGTATAGCAACCGTCTTATCTTTTGAAGCATTATCGATAAATATATGTTCATAGGTATATGCATTCAATGATGACATAACTCTTTTGACACGTTCATAAAGTTCCAGAACGTTTTCCTCTTCGTTATAACAGGCAGTAACAATGCTGATAAGTTTTTTGGTCATGGTTGGACATCTATAATTTCAATATTCAATTTGAGATCGGATAGCATTCAAGTAATGGAATGTGGTATCCTTCTTGCTTAATTTCATTAAACTTATACCAGAAAGAAGAAAGTTATTCAATGCACACACCTGAATTCCTTGGCACTTCTAGAGAGGAGACCCAGAGTAATTCCTGGAACAGCATAATAACCACTAAGAGCCGCTCCAATGCCAAGAGACGCGCCAGTAATAAATATATTCTCAAAAACCATTGATTTTATTGCCATTATGATTTTTTACCTCAATTCTGTTTCTCATATACACTAATCAATTCTGTCTGTAAATGACAACCTAAAAATGATCCACTCCGGTTAAAATTCAAAATATGCCATAGCCATATTACATCAGCCCCAATTATTTCTTTTTCTTATGTGCCGTAGAAGCTTTTCTTTTCAGGCTTTCTTTTAATCTATAATTATCCCAATTACATGGGATGATAATGGCCTTGTGTGTGAGACGATCCAAAAGGTATGCCGTCAAAGTCGGATCTCCAAAGAGCGTGACGCTCACAATTTATAAAGCGTGCTAAGATTTCGAAAGCTTAAAAAGTTCTTCAGATCATTTTTCATTCTTAAGGCAAAGAAGGCAATTTCTTTAGATCGTCTTTGGAAATACAGCAAATTTCACCTTCCCTTTTAACAAATGGCAGTATGTATGGTTTATTAAATATCCATGACTCGCAATGTATCACCAAGCCGTCTGAATCGGCCTCTAAAAAGAATTGTCGAACGGACTTGTCATCATTGAGAAACCCGATATACGTAATCGCCATTGGCCATTTACTTTTTCGAAAGTACAGATAGGTGTAATCATCAACCACAACTTTTTTGCTGCGCACCGGGTCAATATTGCATGCACGTGAAGCCGCTGTCAGCTCATTACGTGTCTTGATCGAATCATATTTTGCAATTGAAACGCCAGGACCTGCATATCCTGCCATAAATGCTGGTAAATTTCTGTGGATAAATACTGCTTGTGACAGCAACGCTACGGCGCCTAAATAAAGAAAAAATTTTCGGGCGGCAGTCTTTTGAAATACCTTGGAAAAATTTTCTCCAATGAAGAAAATAATGATAATAAGCAATAAGGCATACAGATAGCCTGCATCATACCAATTCTTGGGGAGATTAAATATTGCGCTAATCAGTGCACACACAAACAGCGCTAACAACACTAAATTAACGGTGAAAAAACGGTTTGTCGCAACATCCTTCCGATAATACCTGCAAGGTAAAGCAATCATCATCGTAAAAAATGCAACGGTGAGGTTCAGTTTAACGAAAATATTTGCATACTTGGCTGATGTGGCAAGAGGCAGGCCGGGGAGGTAAGCAATATCTGTCTGCTCTTGAAATCCGAGTTGATGCAAATATTTTGGTAACCGTATTAAGGATTGGAACACCTGGTCGAAAAAATGACGTGGATCATAGAATAACGATGCCGGATCGATCGAGAAGCTTTTCAGCATCGCTTCATAATGTGGCATTTCGCTGCATTGAAAAGCATATTTCAACGCAGAAATATCTTGAACAATGTGAATGACGAGCAATATCATAGCCAATATGAATGGCAACCGTGATCGGAAGTGGCTGCATATTTGCCAACCGACAATTATAATGAAGGGCGTTAAAAATAATCCTTTGGCGTGTCCATATAAAATCAGGGAAGCGCCCACGAAATACAGAACTATCAGCACAACATTTTTTACCCAATGTCCTTTATGGCCCATGTGTTTACTAATAAGGAAAATGGCTATTAATAGAACGACAGCGGGCAAAATAAGTTGCTCGCCACGGTTAGTAACCAAGAAAAAAGGGAACACCCCGACGGAAAATATTGCAATAATAAATCCCACAATATAGAGAGCACGCAGGCTGAAACTTAATTGGTTTTCCACTTGAAACTGGATATTCTTGACTCTTGCATTTAAATAGAAAGCCAGTCCGGCCACCCATGTAAATGCCACAATGAAACCAACTTGTCGTAATTCAGGAATTCGTTCCAGCCTGCCGTGCACCATCCAATCAATCAAACCGGGCAAATACATTGTCAAGGGTCTATGCTGAAAAAAAGAGGATAGACACGTCGGGGCGCCATTGATTATTTCCGGAAAATCGTATGGCAGGCGGGAAAGCCAAAAACGCACCTGAATTTCGTCCGGATATATCGGAAAGAAGTATACAGTGCATAACGTTGTGCAGAAACTAATGATCAACGCCATGGATATGAATGCGGTCCAATCAATATGATCCAAATATAGTAGTATTTTTACTTTTGAAACAATTTCCTTAGTGGTCCCAGGAAGATTGACCAATACTGCTAATAAGCCAATCAAAAATACCACATAGAAAATGTATAGGTGTGCTTGATTTGAAAAAATTTTTTTTCCTATTGTTACGGAAATATTATCTATCTGCCCGCGGAAGGCACGAGACTCATCGAATCCCCCGCCCACCAGCAGTTGGGATATTTCCATAGATAGACCGGCACTATAATAATCAACCACAAGATGACCATTCAACTTCGCATGGACAAACATGCCGTTCAATGCCTCTACTTCCAGTTCATACCGTTGTCCCTTATTAAGCGTCGTGGTCAGAATTAGTCCCCTTATCCCCTTGAACTCCTTGAGTCTGGGTTCAAAAAAACCGGGAACAATTATTGCCGCTGTTGATCCGGAAATCTCCATTCGCATGCCGCGATTGCCAGGAGCGGTTTGAAATACGTTAGGGTAACCCTCCGTGCTGTCAGCGCGAAAGCGGAGCTTGATATGAACATAAGCATTGTCGGAGTTTTTGATTTCCCCTAATGAGATACTGGGAGTATTGCCATAGATATATGTCTCAACATTTACTGTTTCGCGATTGTTGATGGGAACTTTTATAAAAGGAAGATGGGTGTGCCACCAAACGCTCGACGCAATTGAATAAACTCCCAATATCGCGAGCACCAATAACCAGAATACCGATAATATTTTTACAGAAAATTGTGAGTTTGTCATTTTGCATTCGATGGTCTCAACGACCAGTATTTGGCTGTGGAAAAATTGAAGCCAACAATAAAAGGAAGCAGTGCCATCTGCACATAGAAAGGATCAAAATCGGTACGCTCAACAATATAACTTAAGCCTAACATGTTCAATGCTATCGACAGAGAACTTGCCAAAGAAAATCTAATGAATCGATCCCTGAATTGAATTTTTTGTTCTGGCCTGAAAACCCAGGCAAAATTCAATGCATATGAGAAAAGCATTCCGACAACCCACGCAGCAATAAGTGAGACTAAGTAATTTACCTCCAACACTTTCAACATCACGGTAAACACAACGAAAGTAAGAGCGAAGTTTGCTGCGCCGACAAGAGTAAATTTTGTAACCTCGATCTTTAGTTCTTGCATTCTTCTGATCATGACCTCCTAAGGCGAGACCCCTTTGTCTTGGCATCATTATCATTTATTTTCCGTTTCTGAAGAATGCCTGTTAAACTCAGACCAAAAGGAAACCGAAAGAACTTATCATAGCAACTTTCCAGAGGTATTAAATATTTATCATATAGAGCACCCTGTTTTGCTACCAGAGCTACCCCCTGCTGCGACTTTAATTCAATTTTTCGCAGTTTAAAATAGAAGAAAGAACCAACCATGCCGATCTGGTCCTGAAACCATAAGTCTTCAACACTAAACAGGGAATCATCAACAGCTTCTCTGAAGTTTCTTTTATTATAGCGTTTATAGTGTCCTAGCATCTTATCGTGCATGGAAAAAAGAGACGGCATGGCGGGAACCTCTATGAGTATTTTTCCACTTGGACGTAGCAGCGTGTATAAATGTGACAGGGCTTCACGATCCTTTTCAATATGCTCTAATACATGAATCAAGATAATTGTATCGAATAAGCCATGAGAAGCCTGTGTTACGTCAAATAAATCTATGCATTCAACCGAGACAAACGCCGGCAGATGGTATTTGTATTTGTATAATTCAAACAATGTCACTGATGGCTCTATGGAAACAAGCCGTTCTATATTCCTCACATTTCTGACGATTTGGCTGGTAAAGCTTCGATCTCCACTGCCGACTTCTAAAATATTTTTTCCGATGTATTTGCATATAAGGTTAAACTGATATTTGCGATAATTAGAAAGCTCAAAACTTTCCAGGTCAACACCCCAATCCATGCCGCATACATATTTGTCGTTTCCATCAGGAGAATTCATGCGTGCACCTGCCGCTTTGGTGAAGATGCGATCATTCTTGGATGTCTTTAATGATGTAATTAGGCCTTCCCTTTACTTCATCAAATATTCTCCAGATATACTCGCCCAATACACCGAGCATCAACATGATTAACCCCCCGATGATTAAAAGAAGTATCATAATTGGAGCCCAACCTTGAAATGGGGTGGCTTTGAAATAGTACGCATGAACTATGCTTAACGAATAAATAAATCCTGCCATAGCAAAAGAAAACCCTAAAAAAGACATAAGCCTTAGCGGCAAATAACTTACATTAAAAAAAGCAGTCATAAAGTTGCCAAAGCGCTTAACAAAATTGTATTGAGATTTACCAATGGTTCTTTCCAATTTATCGTATGGAATAAACTTTACATTAAAACCAACCCATAGAATATCATATTGATAAAAACTATTTCTTTCCTTAATGCTATTTACAGCATCCATGGCGTTTCTTCCTAAAAGCGCAAAATCAAAACCACCAGGTGGTACATTTGGCAGGAGCATCTTGTAAAATAATTTTGATGTTATTTTGTTGAGCAAGGTTGTGCTGTGATTTCTCCTGTATGAAATGACAATATCACTGCCTTTTTCCCACTCTTTTATCATGGCAATACATTGCTCAGGTGGATCTTGTAAATCAGCCGCCATATTTATTACAATATCCCCTTTAGCATAACGCCAACCAGCCAATATGGCAGCCATTTGGCCGAAATTTCTGGATAATGAAATAACTTTCATTCTATTATCGTTGTGCTGCTTTTTTAATTCCAATAACTCTGCCAGTGAGTTATCTTTCGATCCATCATTTACAAATATCAATTCAAAATCATATTGTGGAAAATTGGTTTCTAGTTCTTTAACTATTTTCTTGTAGAGGATAGTTAAAGCACGCTCATTATTATAAACCGCAAAACAAACGGATATTAATTTTACAGTTTCCAACAATTATTCCCCCTTCTCACACATTAAGAATATGCTTGAGCACAAATCCGGATATTGTTGCCCCAGTTTATAGCACCCGTCCAAATATTTCTCGGAAATGATATCCGTTTGCAACAACCGATCCCACTGGAAATTTGCCAGCGCTTTGAAGAATATCCCCGACCGGTAAACCACCTTTAATCCAGCCGCCACAGCGTTCCGCTCCAAGGTATCCAATGTGTAGGTGCATCTGTGGCCATGCTCGGCCTCTGACGGAGTAACGGCTGTATTATGAGTGATCAACCCCATCTTCACTGCGATCTGTCGTGAAGGCGCATTGGCATTGGGACATACTAAAAATAACCGGCCATCAACAGACAACCATTCGTCATTAATTCTTTTTAAAACCAGCACAGGATCGTCCAGGTGTTCCAACACATGGGTCATTACAATGTTGTCATAGCGCTTGGGCAAGGTCGCTTTCTCGAATAAGGAATTGACGAACTTTACCTTGGCGCCTAGTTTCTTTTTTGCTTCCTTGATTGCGACATCAGAGGCTTCGACACAAGTGATATCATCGAAATAGGGCATTAATCTTCTGGTGAAATCACCCTTGAAGCACCCAAGCTCAAGCAGACTTCCCTTATTGAAAAAGGGCTTGAAGGATCTGACCATGCACGGGTGCATTACATCATAATCAAAGCTATATGCATAGTTATGATCTATTGCGTCCTTCAATTCATTATTGTAGTCTCTTATTCGATCCATTGCTTCAGTCCCAATATCTGGTATCCTCAATTAGTTGCTTATAGTCCTGTTTCGTAACACCAACGACTATCTGATCCCAATAGCGTCCTTTCCTGAAGTAATAGTTCCTCCTTCTTCCTTCCTCTTTCCAACCTAGCTTCTTCCCGCAATAAAATGAATATGATATCTTATTATATTCAATGATTGAACCGTCAAGCCTTTCAAAATGCAATTCTTCAAATGCATATCTCATAGTAGTCATGACAGCATCAATACCATAACCCTTTCCCCGAGTAGCGGTATTGCCCAACATAACACCATGCCAGGCATGATTGTTTCGCCAATCAATACTAATAATACTGGATATTCCGATGATGCCTACATCAGGGGCCTCTATGGCAAATCTTTGATTTAATGGGTCATCCTTCAGGTTTTGAAACCACATTTTGTGGAAATCCATAGAGCTTGGAAAGTGCACATTCCCAATTAAATCCTGCGTTTCAGGATCATTCGCCCATAGATGAAGTAGTTCGAGATCACTTTCTTCGATAGCTCTGAGTAATACTTTTTTCCCTTTTATATTCATTATCCCCCCATGACTCGAATACCTTTTTATTTTATAATATATTCACTTTGTATTGTTCTCCAAAACAGCGAGGCCAAAACCATAACGTCCGAATTCATTACCGTTATACAATATATAAATTTTGCCATCGCAATGGAAAGCATGAGGATAACACATCATATCTGAATCCCAGTCGTCTTTAGAAACGTCTATGCCCACATCATCATCATTTCTGGTCCAATTCCTCAAATCATCAGAAAAAGCATATCCGATCCGGTAGCCTCTGTGTCTGTCCTGTCTGAATCCATCCGGCCTCCTATAGCAAAAGAACATGTGGTATTGATCGTTGAAGTAAAGAACGGTAGGAAGCGCCTGGCATTCATCGGAATCAAGCTTGTCGTTGATTATCTGCCTGCCTTCCCTCTGCCAGGAAATTCCATCAGGTGAGGTCGCGTGCGCAATCTTGTAAACCCGATCAGGAGTCTCATTGTTGTTGAACCTTATCCATTTCGTACCGTGTATATACCACATATGATACTTATCACCTAAGAGAGCAACAAAGGCGTCACCAACAAGAAAAGGCTCATGTAACGACGATGATAGCACCGGTCCTTCTGATATTTTCTGAAAGGTCAGACCATTATCCTTGCTGATTGCCAGCCCAATGGATGAGTCAACCGATACGGATACCTTCCTGTTCCAACCGGTAGTGTAGGCAAGCACCCTGTCTTTATCCCTCAGGACGTTGAAAGGAAAAATGCCATGCTCATCGAAGCAACCCAAGCCACCCAGTCTGATGATCGTATGTGCGGAAATATTAATTATTCTCTGGAAATCCTTGGTCATGTCTATAAAGGAAACATGACTCAGATATTTCCCCGTCCGGTCTCTTTCTCTTGTGGAGAAATAAATCCTTACAAAATCATCAAAGATGAGGGCCTGTGGTGATTGCGCGTATTCAACACAATTATCTGCCAATTTGTAATCGGTCGGATCAAATATTTTCCCCAGTTTTTTCCACTTCATGTTGACAAATCTCTATGCGGGCTGATAGTTTTCCAATTTGGCTAATCCAAAACCGAATCGGCCTACCTGATTACCGAGATAAAGCATGTAGACACTGTTATCAAGTTCGAATACGTGCGGGTAGGCAATCGATTGATCATCCCATCCCGAAGTCGAGATATCTATGCCTGCCCGTGCATCATCTCTAGACCAATGCACCATGTCGTCAGAGACTGCGTATCCGATGCGGTAGCCCCTCTCGTTATTCCTGAAATCCAGGGCGTATTTGTAGCAGAAGAACATGTGGTATTTGTTTTTGTAGAAAAAAACATCGGGACTTGCCTGGCATTCGTCTTCTTCAATTCTGCTTTTAATAATGTCTCTGCCACTCCTAATCCAGTTAAGTCCGTCGTCTGAAGATGCCATGCGTATCTTGTAGACCGCATCCGGCTTACCATTATTTGCCAACCATTTCGTTCCGGCGACATACCAGAGGTACCAGCGGTTCCCAAATTTTCTGATCTTGGGCCCGCTTAACACAAAGGGATCGTGCAAGTTGCAAGACAGGACAGGACCTTTACCGAGTTTAGTGAAACTCTTTCCTTCATCGTGACTAACAGCCACGCCGATTGCGACCGTAAAGGGGATCGATTCGCATCTTGTCCAGCCACCATAGTACGCAAATAATTCTTTGCCTTTCCTTATGACCGATACCGGGTACGTGCCAAACTCATCAAAAGTCCCCATCTCTCCAAGCTCGAGAATCGGGCTTTGGGCAATGTCGACTATCTCCGACAAATCATAACGGTTCAGGTCGAGATATGCTGAGTAGCTCACATATTGGCCGTTTTCGTCCGGTTGGGGCCTGCAGGAGAAATAGACTCTGACGAATTTATCAAAAATCAAAGTGCAAGGTGCTTGGGCAAATTCCTTCATCCAGGGCCTGTCCTTTATTTTGGACGGGTCAAAGATTTTACCCATTTTATTCCATTTAAACATTTTGGCGCTATGCCTCCCTGATCTGTGCCATGATACCGCAACAGAGTTCCGGGTAATCCACCCCTAATGTGCATAAAGCATCTATTACTTTCTGGTCAAAATTGAGAGAGATCATCTGTACGGTGGTAAAGGGTTTCAGATATATGCCTTCCATTCGCTCTATTTCATAGCCGGCTATTCTTATCTCCTCAGCCAGGGACTTGACTGTGTAATAACGCTTATGGCCACACAGGCGATCATGATCAGACAACTGCTGCATATCCTCCAGCATACCGGCTAAATGCCCGAGCCGCCTGTTCATGACCTCTGCATTCGGTACCGTGACAAACATCTTTCCCTGAGGAACCAGAAAGCGTTTGTAATAGCTCATAATCTCCACAGGATTGTGCACATGCTCCAGAATAAATCCCAAAACGATCAAATCAAACTTCTCATCGCTTAAAAATTTTTCAAAATAGGTTTCAACGATCTCGGCGCGGCAATCGGGAAATCTTTTTCTGAAGTTTTCAATTACTGCCGGTGATGCATCGAGCACAAGATGCCTATCAAAATGATTTGAAAAGATCGCCGTTGTGATCCCATGTCCCAGCCCGAGTTCCAGAATAGACCTTGCTTTCTCTGCAAGCCGAAGGACTCTTTTGGGATACCAGTTGAGTTGAATGTTGTTGTCGAAATCATAGAGATTCTGACCGTTGTACGCTACTACGTGGCTATCAAGAACATTATCCATAACTCATATTATACCATATTGTGTCAGCATTTTTGCGATTGTTTCTTTTGAATTGAACATCATGACATCTATTATTGATAACCAAGGTACGAACTCATTATTAAACTGTTTATATTCAAAATCATTTGCTTTAAGAAAATTCAAGTCGATGCCCTCATTTTTGAATTCATCTTTTATGTAAAGTTGAATCCCTCCGATTGGATTCACATATGAATCCGCATTCCTCGCTTTACATATGGCAATAACCTTCTTTTCAGCTTTCAAATTATGGTCGATAGCAATTGTTGATGATACAATAAAAGAGGTTCGTATTTCCAAATATTCTTTAACTTGGTTTAGAGAATATAAAATGAAATTAAATAAACTGGCATCTTCGAAATATATACATTTTTCCACTAACGGGTAAACAGCCTCAAACTGTGGTGCTTTTCTATAGGATTCCTTTATTCTGTTCAACATTTTTACACTCTCGGAGGACCAACTGTCAGCCAGGTATCTATCTCTGACATCTAGATAATCGGAATCCTTCTTGAGAGGTAACGTTATAAATAAATCTTGTCCATTAACCAGGATTCTGTTTCTGTTGATCCATCCTTTTTTCGTGAATTCGATATTGTCATAGACAACAAATTCATCAACCGCATTCATTAACTGAAAATATCCAATATAGGGGAAGAAATATGGCTGCATAATGCCGAGTTTCATGATCACTTCTCCATAATAATGGATACAATTCTTGTAATGGATTCATTTTCCAAAGCAGGGTAAATCGGTAAACAAAGCACCTGATCAGCTATTTTCTTCGCTATCGGTAAGTTTGACTGCGCTGCCGATGGCAGGCCTCGATACATTGGGAATTCACTTATCAATGGATAAAAGTAGCGGCGGGGGAAAATTCCATGCCGGCGAAGTTTATCATTGAGTTCATCGCGCGACAGAGGATAATCTTGTTCAATCAAGACGGGAAAATAGGCATGGTTATAAATCGTGTCGGCAGGTAATGTTGGACATATGACTCCGGGTATAGAAGAAAGTTGTTTCCGGTATAGAGCATCTATGTCCCGCCGTTTATTAATTGCCTCGTCAATATGCTTTAGCTGTAATAGCCCGAATGCTGCTTGCAATTCATTCATCTTGGCATTGATTCCTGGCGCAATTACTGTAACTTCTCCATTGTAACCGAAATTCTTCAGATCATCTATACGGCTCTTTGTTTTAGCGTTAGGGCAAACTATTGCGCCTCCCTCAAATGTATTGAATACTTTTGTCGCATGGAAACTCAACGCCGATAAGTCTCCGTGCCTTAAAAGACTCTCACCCTTGTAGCTGACACCAAACGCGTGCGCCGAATCATAAATGACCTTAAGCCCGTATGTATCAGCAATTTTCTGTATGTTTTCCACATCGCACGGTTTTCCATATACATGAACCGGCATAATCGCGGTAGTATGGGGGGTGATTGCCGCTTCGATTTTTTCCGGATCAAGATTGAATGTTTCCGGGTGAATATCTACAAAAACGGGTTTTATTCCATTCCATAAAAGGGAATGAGCTGTGGCAACAAAAGAAAATGGCGTGGTAATGACCTCACCGGTAATCCGCAATGCTTGAAGCGCCGTAACAAGCGCGAGAGTGCCATTAGCAAACAAGGCAAGATGATCCACCCCAAGATAATCGGCTAGCTTCTTTTCCAGTTCCTGATGGAATGGACCACCATTGGTAAGCCATTTACTTTCCCAGATTTGCTCAAGGTATGGCTGAAATTCCTCCAAAGGGGGAAGAAAAGGTTGTGTTACGTAGATTTTTTTTTCTGAAGACTTCATTCTATTTCTCCATTAATCTTTTATTCTTATTGCACACGCTCTTCGGCCGGTTGTGTTTTTGATATTGAGTCGAACCAGACCGGTTTTTCCTGATATTTAGTTTTATGTCGGTTTTCTCCGTTCATCGCTTCTTTGGTTATTCCAATTATTCTTTGTTCAAATATAGCAGAAAACAGCAAAATGGACAAATAAGACTTTCAGGCGAAAGTAATTCAGAAACAGCAAGGACTATGATTTTGGCCTGCATGACGCCGATTCGTCACTGGATGGATAGTGCCACTCCTGATCCGCATCATGGCTTTAAGCTACATGGGATTAATCGAATTTAGAATGCAAATAGCCGATTGTCCAATGTCAACAACTGCGATCATGAAGAACATGCAAAATCTGTATAGCTTTTTGCATTTGCAAGCAAAACAAAAAAAGCACCAGAGCTTATGATTGTGGCCACAACAGAACTGCAGGTATTGATCCTGAACATGTGTTATGTTGATTCGGAAAAAGTTGATTTATTCTGTTTTAACTCCGGCTGGGATCTTGTCAAAGCACCTTGATCATTCTCATGATTACGGGCAGACGCTTTCCTTTTTTGCTGGTTTGGCTTTAAGGATTAAGATGGCTTTAACCACCTTTTAGCATTTTGTGTTAAATGTTTTGAACGTTCCAATTGCACAAATCTGGTCCTGGGATAGTTGTCTCATGTCCTTCTTACCGCTGTTCCAGGCATTATACCAATTTGCCGTCCAGTCGATGGCCGTGGAGCTGTCCAAGGCGGGATGCCAATCCAGCTCAGCTACCGCCTTGTCTATGTTCAGATGCAAAAGATGCGCCTCGTGGGGAACCTTTTCCTGAGTGTTTGGGGTTGAAATTTTGCCGTTTCCCCAGGCAGCAATAAAACGTTCTGCCAATTCTTTGACGGTAATCTGATCGGCTGCCAGGGGACCGAAGTTCCATGCCCCGCTGAAACGGGCGGGGTTATCCAGCAGGCGCTGTGCAAGGAGAAGGTAGCCGGAAAGAGGATCGAGAACATGCTGCCATGGACGGGTGGCATTCGGATTACGGACGATGATTGGTTCTCCCTTGGACAGAGCGCGGATGCAGTCCGGAATAATGCGGTCCTTTGCCCAGTCGCCACCGCCGATGACATTGCCTGCACGGACGGTTGCGAATCCTATGTGGGGACCTCTTGCCCCCTGTTGAAAGAATGATCGTAAATAAGCGGAACAAACAATTTCCATCGCCCCTTTGCTGGCACTATAGGGGTCATGGCCACCCATAGGGTCGTTTTCCCGATAGCCCCAGACCCATTCCCTGTTTTCATAACACTTGTCGGATGTCACAATGATGACTGACTTTACGGAAGGGCAATGGCGAATGGCTTCCAGAATATTGACCGTGCCGCCGATGTTGGTATCGAAAGTTGTTTTGGGATCATCGTATGAATCCCTGACTAAGGGCTGGGCAGCCAAATGAAAAACGATTTCCGGCTGGGCAGCAGCAAAGGTGGCCTGCACAGTCTGCGGATCTCGAATATCGCCTTCGACATGATGAATTAGTTCTTTTAAACCAATGAGATCAAAATGGTTTGGTTCCGTGTTCGGCGCTAAAGCAAGACCCGAGACATCTGCACCCAATTCGTGGAGCCAGAGGGCAAGCCAGGACCCCTTAAAGCCCGTGTGGCCGGTAACGAGGACGCGCCTGCCAGTGTAGATACCCTGGAAGAGAGACGGTTGGAGCGCCTGAGAATTGGGGGATTGGAGGATGAGAGGATTGTCCGATCTAGTCTTCATATTTTTTCCATAATCGCAGGTTGTAATTAGATCATCTGATTTTAATGAAGTTATCCATAACATTCATAACATAGTCTATTTGTTCCTTTCCAAGCCCCGGATAAGTGCCGAGGAAGAAAGTATCATTCATTATGCGGTCGGTATTAAAAAGATCTCCGATCTTCCGATGTGCCATATTCAGATATGCCGGCTGCCGAAGGAGGTTGCCGGAAAAAAGGTTTCGGGTCTCCACAAGATGCTCGCTCAGATTATTGGTCAGCTCCGTGCGTGTAAAACCGGCGGTTTCCCTGACGGTCACAGGAAAAGCGAACCAGGCGGGGTCTCCGTCTTCTGTGGCCTGGGGAAGAATAAAACGATCTTCGTATTTCCGGAAAGCGGCTGTCCATTGTCTGAAATTCTCGCGCCTAGCAGCACAAAAAAGATCCAATTTCTTCAATTGCTCAACACCAATGGCTGCCTGAATGTCCGTCGCCTTCAGGTTGTAGCCAATATGGGAATAGACGTATTTGTGGTCATACCCCTCGGGAAGATCACCATATTTCCCGGAGAAGCGGCGGCCACAGGTGTTGTTTTCCCCAGGTCCGCAGTAACAGTCGCGGCCCCAATCCTTCAGAGAACGGATTGCCCGGGCCAGAGTTTCATCTGAGGTCAGCACCGCGCCACCTTCACCCAGGGTGATATGATGGGCGGGATAGAAACTGCAAGTGGCGATGTGACCGAATGATCCAAGAAAACAGGTTTCTGATGCCCGGTTGTCTGTCTTAGATGCATCATTACTTAAAGTGTAGGTCGAACCGAGGGCGTCGCAACAGTCCTCGACCAAAAAGAGATCATACTTTTTGACAATCTTCAGGATTTCTCTGAGATTGAAAGGATTGCCCAGGGTGTGGGCAATGAAGATGGCGCGTGTCTTCGGGCTGATCGCCTCTTCGATCTGATCCACAATAACATTGTAGGTGGGAATATCCACATCGACAAAGACGGGAATCAGTCCGTTCAGGATGATCGGGTTTACGGTTGTAGGAAAACCTGCGGCGACGGTGATGACTTCGTCGCCCGGCTTCAGGCGGCGGTCTCCCAGAAGATGGGAGGTCAAAGCGGTAATGGCCAAAAGATTTGCCGAGGAGCCGGAATTGGTTAGAATGGCATATTCGACACCAACCTTAACCGCAAGTTCCGCCTGGAATTCCTCTGCGAAACGGCCTTCCGTGAGCCAGAAGTCAAGTGATGCCTCAACTGCTGACTGGATTTCCTTCTCATCAAAAACCCGCCCGGCGTATCGGACAGGGGTTTTCCCGGCAACATAGGCTTGCTTTGCATTTCTCACCTGGTGAAATTCGGCAACCAACGCGGCAATCTGTTGTCGTATTTCTGCTTCAGTCATCTTGTTTATTCCCATTCATCAATATGTATTTTATCCGGCTGGACACCCCGGCCCGCCAGACCTGTTTTAAAGGCGTTGATCATGGCGACCGGCCCGGCAAGATAGAATGTAGCGGTCTGGGGTGTATCGGTCACTTTCCAGATTTTATCAAGCGATAAACTGCCGCCACTGATGGAAAATTGGCCGTCCTTATAACAACCGTCTTCAGAAAAAGCAAGGATTTTGAATCCCTTGAGTCGGGAAGTGGCCAATTTCAAAACATCCGTAAAAAGAAAAAGTTCGGGCTTTCTTACGCCGTAAACAAGCTTCAGGGACACTCCGGAAGGGCCGCGTAACTCATTCGAGATAAACGAAATAAACGGAGTGATCCCCGTACCACCGGCAACCAGAACAACTTCCTCATTCGGCGCCGCCACCAGACTAAAATGGCCGTAAGGGAGGCGAATCCAAAGTTCTTTACCGACGGCAAGTTCCTCCCGCATCCGCTTCGTGAACACCCCCTTGACCGAGTATGCGATGATTATTCTTGAATCGAATGGCGCCGAGGCAATAGAAAAGACACGTGATTCAGGCCAGAAACCGCCAGTAGGATCAAAAGGATCAAGCGCCAGATGCAGAAACTGCCCCGGTTTGAAATTCGGCAGACGGCGGGATGGCGTCAATGAGATGGTCGATACCGCATCATCATGATTTATAATTGAGGAGACGACGCATTTTATTTTGACGGGGTTAGCCATACATTTATCCTTTATGCAAAATTAAAATAAGTTAACCTAAAAGGGTTTTACTTTTCAAGTTGTTTCGTCTTATTCTCGGCACCACTTCGACGTTAAATATTATGTAGTTGATATTATTTGTAAATTATAAAATAGTATTCTAACTTGCTAATATTCCTTTGATTCATTGATATTCTTTGTTAAGCTTAAAATCAAGATGAATGAATTAAGCAGAAAGAAATACATTATTTGGATTTTGGGCAAATCCAACAGGAGCAACGGCGTAAAAGCACTTCGTGCACTTGCTGACGCTCTTTCAAAATCAGGATTGGAGGTATTAGTTTGGGCAGCAGACTGCAGTCATGATTATGATTATAACTACATCAACACAGAATCAATAACAAAAGAAATGCGCGAAAACGATATAGTTGTTTATCCTGAAAGCGTTAAGGGTAATCCTTTGCGCTTTCATAACGTCGTAAGATGGGTTTTATATTTTCCAGGCCAAATCGGTGATGGTGAAAAAAAATATCATCAAAGCGAACAGATTTTTACCTGGATGAAAGAATATTATGACAACGCCCCCGTTCTTTGCTTTCCTTTTGTGGATGAAAAATTGTTCTATAACAACGGAAGAGAAAAAACGGAGAACTGTTATTTTACTCATAAAGGCGGAAAATTCAGAGAGGTTCCGGAAATTGCAGGTTTTACTGAAATAAATATGAAATATCCTGAAACAAAAGAAAAATTTGCTGAACTTTTGAGGAAAACAAAAGTCTTGTATTCCTACGATCGATTCTCGGCGGTTTTAGATGAAGCCATGGCTTGCGGAGCGCAAGTGAAAATCATAGAAAAAGACCGAATTATTGATTTAGAAAATGCAAACATGTATACAAGCAAAAAAACCGGACGATATCTGATGGAATTTATAAAAATAACGCAAGAAATGAATTACAAAGGAGAATTACAGGCTGTCAAAATAGATTGGTTCTATTTTTTGAAATGGCAGTTTTTGAAATTTATCGGAATTATTTTTTGTCAAAAAAAATTCGCCACAAAATACAGAAATAAACTTATAAGTAACTTCCCTTTCAAGTTCATGAAAGACTTGTAGGCTTTCCGCAGTTTTGTGACTGAAATGAAGGGTATTTTATGAACAATGAAGCCTTTACATGTAAAATTTATTGACGGTGCCGAACAGGCAAAACCGATTATTCTACGTGCATTATCGAATGATTATGACGCGCAAGAATCAGACACTCCGTATGTGGTATTCTTCGCCGATGATAAAAAAGCCAAACATAAACAATTTCAAAAATGCTTAAAAATATATGCGGCCGTTGAGTATAAATATCCAAATTTCAACCAATGCGACTATGCCCTATCGTATCTGAATCTCTCTACTCAAAAAAATTTGCGATTGCCTTTCTATACATGGGAAGATCGAGGGAAAGATTTAATAAAAGGCAAAAATGAATGGAAAAAGCTTCTTCACGAGAAGAATAAATTTTGTGCTTTTGTTGTATCTAATGTAAACCCAAATCGTACATGGAAACGAATATCCTTTTTTCGCAAATTAAGCAAATACAAAACCGTCGATTCCGGAGGAGGGGCGCTCAATAACATCGGATACAGAGTCGACAAAAAACTGGATTTTTATAAACCTTACAAATTCGTAATGGCTATTGAAAATCAGATGAGCCGTAAATATACCACCGAAAAAATTGTCCATGCAATGATGCCCCGATGCATTCCTATTTATTGGGGGAATACCGATATTGCGGAGGAATTTAATCCGAAAAGCTTTATTAATTTACATGATTTTAAGAATGACGAGGAAGCCATCAATTATATTATTCAAATAGATCAAAATCAGACCTTGCTGGAACAATACCTAAAGGAACCTTTTTTTTATAATAATCAATTAAATGAATGGTTTGACATTCAACGACTGCGTAACTTTTTGGTTAAGGCTATCGAAAGTCCGCGAGCAAACAGAGAATTAATGGGATATCTCCCATTCAGATTGCTGGAAATCAAAAAAAACATGCAGCCTTATTACGAGAAAATTGAAAATGTAGTCTATTCGTTTATGAAATAACAACCGAAAAAAGTGTGTCTATTGTATGAATCATAATGCTGATAACTTTTTTAATTTAATTCGTAATAAAAAGAAAATCCTGGTTATTGATTTAGGTTTTTTAGGAGACACAATCCATCTGTTGCCAGCATTATGGGGTATCAGGCAAGGCCTTCCGGACGCACACATCGAGGTCATAGTTGCAGAACATATTCAATCCCTGATGGGGTTGGTTCCCTGGGTAGACAAGACCTCAGGATATCCTCGATATCCCCGGGGCCCTAAATGGTATCAGGATATAGGTCGTGTACTGCGGTTGCGCAAGGAAAGATACGAAGTAATTATCAATTTGAATGGATCTGACCGTTCCTGCTTTTTGACTTTAGCCACTGGCGCGCCTTATCGTTTAGGACGGGTGCCGGACCGGGAAAGATTCATAACAAACGCCTGTTTTACCCATATGGTGAGAATTCCCTATCTGACAATGCCCTGTTATCTGCAGCGCTGGCAATGCATCAAAAATGCCGGATTCCCGACGGAAGAACCGATTTTCAATGTGACAATTCCCCCTGCCGTAAGCAAGAAAATTGATGCCTTGCTCGAAGGGAAGCCCAATTTTATTCATGTCAGCCCCTTCACTGTAGAAGACTATAAGGAACTTCCGATTGAAATTCTGGCAAAATTTCTGAACACGATTCACGATCCGATTACTTTGTCCTGTGCGCCGACCGAACGGGAAATCAGAAAGATCCACCGGTTAATTTCATTGCTGAGCGTAAAACCATGGAAAGTTTTTGCAGGTAACCTGTCCCTTCAGGAACTGGCGGGGGTGATCGGTTACAGTAAATTACATATAGGCGGGGATTCCGGGGGGCTACACGTGGCAGTCATGATGAATGTGCCAACCTTTTCGTGGTTCCGCGAATATCCCGGAAAAGTGGAGTGGTTGCCTATTGGAAGTCGGCATCGTTACGTCATCGGGGAAGCCTCACCCGATGGCCTGCACAATATTTCAACTGGTGATTTGATTAAATTATTTCACGGATCTTAATGCAAAATTGCTTATAGCTTCAACATAGGTAAAAAGTATCGTTCACGTCAACGAACCTCCTGCTCTGCCAGAGGTCATGACCAGATCATTTTCGCCGCGTCCAGCGTGTTTTTCATCAACATGGCAATGGTCATGGGGCCCACGCCGCCGGGCACGGGCGTGATGGCGGACGTTTTGGGGGCGACCTCATCAAAGGCGACATCGCCGGCCAGTTTGCCGTTTTCCAGCCGGTTGACGCCGACGTCAATGACCACCGCACCCTCTTTGACCATGTCCGCCGTGATCATACGCGGCTTGCCAATGGCGGCAATCAGGACATCGGCGCGGCTTGCCACCGCGGGCAGGTCCTTTGTTTTGGAATGGCACATCGTCACCGTGGCATTCTGGGCCAAAAGCAGAAGCGCCATGGGCTTGCCGACGATGTTGCTGCGCCCGATCACGACCGCGTCTTTTCCGGAAAGACTGATGCCGGTGCGCGCAATCAGCTCCATGATACCCCGGGGCGTGCACGGAACGAACAGCGGCGAGCCGGTGACGAGACGCCCCACGTTGGCAGGATGAAATCCGTCCACGTCCTTGTTCGGGTCGATGGCGGCAATGATTTTATCGGTGGCAATGTGTTTGGGCAGGGGAAGCTGAACCAGGATGCCGTGAATCTGCCGGTCGTTGTTCAGCTCGCGGATCAGAGCCAGAAGCTCCTCCTCTCCGACATCGGCGGACAGCTTGTATTCGCGCGACAGGAAACCCGCTTCCGCACAGGCTTTGGCCTTTCTCCCTACATAAACTTTCGAAGCGGGATCATCGCCCGCCAGCACGACGGCCAGGCCGGGCACAAGGCCGGTTTTCTCCGCGAAGGCCAGCGTCTCTTCCCGAACAGATTGGCGAATATCCTGAGCAATTTTATTTCCGTCGATAATGATAGACATGCCTTTTCCTATTCCTTCCCGCAATCTATACTCTTTCTTAAAAGCCTGTTGCCCAAAGAGATCTTGGCCGGCAACCGGCCGCTGTTAAGTTTGAGATATATAGTGTAAAAACAAAACGCTGGCAAGAAGAAACCCGCTGCACGGAGAAAATCGGGGCGCGCGCGGATATCTTCTTGAAAAATTGCCGATTCTCTGTTAAGGGAGCCTCAAAAAAATGTGGGGGAATATGAAAGCTGTTAACCTGGCATTGCTGCTGACGGAGTCCGTTCAACTGCACGCCGACCGGCCCGCCCTGATCGCGGACAACCAGCGCATCACTTACCGGCAGTTGCAGTCGGCCGTTTCGGCCGTCGCGAAGTCTTTGAAGAACATGGGGCTCCAAAAGGGTGACAAGGTGGCCATCATGCTGCCCAATATCCCCGAATTTGTTTACAGCTGCTTCGCCGTTTTCCAATCCGGCGCCGTGGCTGTTTTGCTCAACACGGGATCCACGCCCTACGAACTTACCTATCTTCTCAACAACAGCGACGCCAAGATCCTCATCACCCAGGCGGGCGGCGAAAGAAGGTATCAGGAAATCAAAGATCAACTGACCACCTGTCATACCGTGCTGACGGTCGATCCGGCGCAAAACGCTTTCCTTTCGGAAAACGAATCCGTGACACCGGAGCCTCCCAATGTACGCATTGATCCCGAGGACCCGGCCGTCATGATTTACACCGCCGGCCTGACCGGCAAGCCGCTGGGGGCGGTGCTGACCCACGGCAATCTCGCCTCCGAACTCAATGTGTGCCACGAGACCTTCCGCAGAACGCCCGAAGACATCGGCCTGTGCCTGATTCCCCTCTTCCATTCCTTCGGCGTCACGGTGAATATGCTCAACGTCGTCCAGGCGGGATGCTCCACCGTCATGATGGACCGCCTGACCATGGACGGCCTCTTTTCCACCATGGAACGGGAGAAAGTCACGTACATCGTCGCCGTTCCCCGCCTTTACATGGGCATGGTCTTTTACGAAAAGGCGTCCAAATATGATCTCAGTTCGCTTACGCTCTGCGTCACCGGCGGATCGGCCATGCCGCCCGATTTCATTCCCCTTTTCGAACAGAAATTCAACGCGCGCATTCTGGAAGGCTACGGCCTCACGGAAGCGTCGCCCGCTTGCTCTTTCAACCGGATCGAGGCGGTGGCGAAACCCGGTTCCATCGGAACCGCCCTCGACGGTATTGACATCAAAATCGTCGATGAAAACGGCCGGGAAGTGCCGCGCAACACGGTCGGCGAACTGATTGTCCGCGGCGGTAATGTCATGAAGGGCTATTACAAGGACGAAGCGGCCACCGCGGCCGTACTGAAGGACGGCTGGCTTTACACAGGCGACCTGGGCAGAATGGATGAGGAAGGCTACATTTTCCTGACGGGCATCAAGAAGCGAATGATCATCACCAGCGGCTTCAATGTCTATCCGCGGGAAGTGGAAACCGTCCTGGAACTGCATCCCGCGGTAAAGGAATGCCGCGTGCTGGGCAAGCAGGATCTGATGCGCGGCGAGCTGGTGAAGGCGCAGGTAGTTCTGTGCGATGGGTTTCACCCGGACGAAAAAGACATCATCCGCCACTGCAAGGTGTATCTCTCCCCCTACAAAGTCCCGCGGGAAGTCGAATTCGTCCCGTCGATTGCCGAATAAGACCAGCCAGCCGGGCAGCACGCCCGGCTGGCTGGTCTATCCACTTCAGCGGGTCTGAAGACCCGCACTACATTACCGTCATGGTTCGACAAGCTCACCACTCGACAAGCTCACCACTCGACAAGCTCACCACGAAAAAAACAGTGCAAAGCAACGAGCGGAAAGTGCATATGACCTATTACCCATGACCCATTACCTGTCTTTTCACTAATCACTTTCCGCTTTTCATTTCTTTCCCATGACCCATCGCCTGTTGGGGACGGTCGCGACCGTTCCTTACTCATCACTCGTCACTCATTGCTCATCACTAAAAAAAGAGCCCTTTCTTTGCAGATCGGGCTCTCGGGTTAAATTGTTAATGATTTTTGGGTCCGGATCAGACCGCGCATACGTCCACGGGCGGTTTGACTTCCTCCTTGCCCATCGCCTTGAGGACGATCTCGGCCAGATCCCAGGCCTGCATGGTCTCTTCTTTGTGGTTGTCCTTGATGCCGTCGGACATCATCGTCAGACAGAACGGACAGCCTACGGCGATCCTGTCGGCGCCTGCGGCAATCGCCTGTTTCGTGCGGGCGTTGTTGATGCGTTCTCCGATGTCTTCTTCCATCCACATTCTCGCGCCGCCTGCGCCGCAGCAGAAGCTCTTGTCCAGATTGCGTTCCATTTCCACGACATTCAGACCGGGAATGGATCTCAAGATTCTGCGGGGCTCGGTGTAAATCTGGTTGTAGCGGCCGAGGAAGCAGGAATCGTGATAGACAAACGTGCCCGGAACCGACTGCGTCAGCTTGATCCTGTGCTGACCGATCAGCTGCGAAAGAATTTCCGTGTGGTGATACACTTCGAAATTGCCGCCGAAATTGGGGTAATCTTTCTTAATGCAGTTATAGCCGTGCGGGCAGATGGCGATGATCTTCTTCACGCCGTAGCCGTTCATCACGTCGATATTGGCCTGGGCCAGCGTCTGGAAGAGATACTCGTTGCCGGAACGCATCGCGGAATCACCGCAGCAGCTTTCTTCCGTGCCCAGGATGCCGAAGCTGACGCCGGCTTCCTGGAGAATCTTCGCGAAAGCGATCGAAATCTTCTTGCCGCGGTCGTCAAACGAACCGGAGCAGCCCACGTAGAACAGGTACTCGACATTGGGATCCTCGGCCAGTGTCTTGACACCGATTTCCTTGGCCCAGTCGCCG
>Ga0255347_1001491_pt1 | contig 37410 bp, 27 predicted proteins | sample wastewater_treat_2_FD_192479 | JGI IMG/M metagenome (GOLD analysis project Ga0255347, IMG submission 192479) | Wastewater microbial communities from Lulu Island WWTP, Vancouver, Canada - plant24 | ecosystem: Engineered > WWTP > Wastewater > Unclassified | place: Canada: Vancouver, British... | reverse complement strand
CCTCTCCCACCATGGCGCCATCCTGAATCACGGCAACAATCGATGAATCGGTTTCCAGGTCTTCGTAGCCTCGAAAAACCGTCGCTACCCCCTGACCTGCCAACTGCCGGTAGGCTTCGGAAAGCTCCCGTTCACCGCTGCCTTTCCAGTACAGCCGGGACTGTTCCCGCTGCCGGTCCATGAGCTGGTTGAAGCCCGCTTCATCCACCTGAAAAGTAAGATCCCTGGCCATATCGGTGATGATGTCAATGGGGAAACCATAAGTGTCGTAGAGCTTGAAAATCAGGGCACCGGGGATGCAGCTGGCACCTTCATCCTGGAGCCGCTTGATTTCATTTTGGAGAAGCTTGAGGCCGAAATCGAGGGTATCGTTGAACCGTTCCTCCTCGTGCAGGATCACGCGGGTGATGTAATTGGTGTTTTCGAGCAGTTCCGGATAAGTATCCTCCATGGCGTGCATCACCGCCACCGCCACTTCGCTGAGGAAAGGCCGGTTCAAGCCCAGGAACCGACCATGTCGCAGGGCGCGGCGAATGACCCGGCGCAGCACGTAACCCCTTCCTTCATTGCTGGGCAGCGCCCCGTCACCGATGAGAAAGGCCGCGGCGCGGCTGTGGTCGGCAATGACTTTCACGGAAACATCCTTTTCCGCACTCCGGCCGTAATAGTAGCCGCTCAAGTCACCGATTTTGGCCATCATGGGGGCGAAGAGATCGGTGTCGTAGTTGGACGGTACCTTCTGGATCACCGCAGCGGTCCGTTCCAACCCCATCCCCGTATCGATGCTCGGTTTGGGAAGCGGTTCCAGGACTCCGCTCGGCTGACGGTTGAACTGCATGAAGACCAGGTTCCAGAGTTCCAGGTAGCGGTCGCAGTCACAGCCCGGCCGGCAGTCGGGTTGGCCGCACCCCATTTCGGGGCCCTGGTCGATGAGGATTTCCGAACACGGCCCACAAGGCCCGGTGTCGCCCATGGCCCAGAAATTGTCCTTGGTGGGGAACCTCAGAATCCGTTCCGAGGGCAGATAGCGGGCCCAGAAGTTGCCTGCCTCATCATCGGGACCCAGCTTCATTCCCGGATCGCCTTCGTGGATGGTGGCGTAGAGCTTATCCTTGGGAAGCCCCAGCACCGCCGTCAGAAAATCCCACGCGTATTCAATGGCTTCCTTCTTGAAATAGTCCCCGAACGAAAAGTTTCCGAGCATCTCGAAGAACGTGTGGTGCCTGGCGGTACGCCCCACGTTTTCCAGGTCGTTGTGTTTTCCGCCAGCCCGCATACACTTTTGACTGCTGGTCGCACGATGATAGGGGCGCCGTTCTTCGCCGAGAAAAGTGCGCTTGAACTGCACCATTCCGGCGTTGGTGAAAAGCAGGCTGGGATCATCGTGAGGGATCACCGAGGAACTCTTAACGATGGTGTGTTCCCGGTCCTGGAAAAAACTCAGGTATGCTTTACGGATTTCTCTGGCTTTCATCCGGCCGCTCTCCTCGCCATGCTGGCAGTCATCATTCAGAGGTTATGGGTTCCCCGGGCATGCCTGAAATCTTGATGTCGTGGAGCTGCCGAAGCTTCTGTTCGATTTCGCCAAGCAGGTCAGCGTGCTCTCGCAGGAAACCTTTGGTGTTCTCACGGCCCTGGCCGAGACGTTCCCCATTATAGGAATACCAGGTCCCGGCTTTGTCCACCAGGCCGCCATCCACGGCCAGATCCAGGATGTCACCCTCCCTGGAAATTCCCCGTCCGTAGACGATGTCAAATTCGACCTCCTTGAAGGGTGGTGCGATCTTGTTTTTCACGACCTTCACCCGGGTCCGGTTGCCGACGATTTCCTGTCCTTCCTTGATCGGTCCGATGCGGCGGATATCGAGGCGCATGGTGGCGTAGAATTTCAGGGCATTGCCGCCCGTGGTGGTTTCCGGCGAACCGTACATGGTCCCGATCTTCATCCGAATCTGATTGATGAACACGACGCACGTCTTGGACTTGCTGATGGCTGAAACCAGCTTACGCAAGGCCTGGGACATCAGTCTCGCCTGGAGACCGACATGCGGATCGCCCATTTCTCCTTCGATCTCCGCCTTTGGGACCAGGGCCGCCACCGAATCGACCACGATCACGTCAATGGCGTTGCTGCGGACCAGGATTTCAGCAATTTCGAGGGCCTGTTCGCCAAAATCGGGCTGGCTTATCAGCAGATCCTCTACAACGACACCGACCTTCCGTCCGTAATTGACGTCCAAGGCGTGTTCCGCATCAATGAAGGCCGCCAACCCGCCCCGCTTCTGCGCCTCAGCGATGATGTGCAGGGCAAGGGTGGTTTTTCCCGAAGACTCCGGCCCGAAGATCTCAACAATCCGCCCACGAGCCACCCCCCCAATCCCCAAGGCCAGATCCAGCGATAGACAGCCGGTGGAAATAACCGGAATTTCAACCGGCTGAGCGCCTTCCCCGAGACGCATGATCGCGCCTTTGCCACACATCCTTTCAATCTGGGACACCGCTACATCGATGGCCTTCTGACGATCATCTACCGACGACATGGTTGCCTTTCCTTTCACGGCCGAGGGGGTCAGCAGCAAACAGACGATCCTGGAAAATAGGGAAGTCCTTCTTCAAACTCGCTTCATCTCACCGGTGACTGCAAGATGGCGGCACGATTCGAAGATCACTCAGCCGCCGCCGCTTCACCAGTGAGTCTTTTCCGGAACAGGGGAGTGTAACGGGCGCCTTCCGGCCTCAACTCGCTCTTATACAGTACCAGCTCCGTGACGTCAAAAGCTTCCGCCGTGAAGTCCTGCCGCTGGAGCAGCAACTCCTGCAGCAGGCGCAGATGGTGCCGACCTTTCACCCTGCCAAGGGTCAGATGAGGCTTGAACGCTCGCTGTTCCCGTTTGTAACCCAGTTGCGCCATAGCCTCTTCCACAGCCTGCTGAAGCCTGTTCAAAGCGGTACCGTCGGCCCGCAGCCCCACCCAGATCACCCGCATCTGCTGAAGGGTTGGAAAAGCGCCACAGCCAGTTGCGGTAAGACGAAAAGATGCGGCCCGCTTGGCAACCTCTTCAAGACCCTGCTGGATATCCGGGATGCGCTCACTCGCCACATCTCCCAGGAATTTAAGGGTCAGGTGGATCCTCTCGGGTTTTGCCCAGGTCACGGGGGCCCGCGCCTCCTGCAAGTCCCTGGCGAGCGCGCCCAGTGCCTCCTGCAGGCGGGGAGGCAGATCGATGGCAATAAAGCTCCGAACCATCTACAAATTCCTCCATAAGAGGATCAGCGCCGCCTGGGCCGTGCGTTCCTGAATGAGTTCCCGAGAGCCGCTGAAATGGTGTTCCGCCACCACTTCCCGGTCCGGTGTGGCACAGGCGATGAAAACCCTGCCGACCGGCTTGTCGTCGGTGCCGCCGCTGGGACCGGCGATACCGGTCGTCGCCAAAGCTGCTTCGACCCCGGCTTCCGCCCGGATGCCCCGGACCATCGCCCGCGCTGCCTCTTCGCTGACCGCGCCATGACGGGCAATGACCTCCGCCGCCACCTTGAGCAGATCCACTTTGGCTTGATTGCTGTAGGCGACCACTCCTCTTTCAAAGTAGTCCGAGGCCCCCGCAACCAGCGTTATCTTCCGGGCCAGCAAACCCCCGGTGCAGGATTCGGCCAGCGCCAGCCGCCAGTTCCGCGCTCTCAGGCGGGTGCCAACGGCACGTTCCAGCGTTTCGCCGTTTCGCCCAATGAGATGCTCCCGGCCGATCACCCCGATAAGCTGTTCTTCGACCTCCGCTACACGCCGCTCGGCCTCCGCCACACTCTCCGCAGCAGCCATGAGTGTCAGTCTGACTTCGGCATCGTGCGGCAGATAGCCGATTTCAACCCCAGCGTGAGAAAGCTCGAGGGTCTTGATCCGCCGGTTCAGTTCCGATTCAAAGAACCCCTCGATGCGAAGAACTTCCTTAACCTGCAGCAAGCGCTCGGGGAAACGCTCTGCCAGTTCCGGAAGGACAAACTCCGCCACGAGGCTCTTCATTTCGTGCGGTACCCCCGGGAGAAAAAAGCATGGGATATTCTGATGTTCGAGAAAATAGCCAGCCATCCCCACTCCCAATTTTACCGCTCCTTCCGGCATGTGAGCCATCTTGGCCACCTGTTCGGTCCAGGGCCGCTTCTGGCTGGCAAGACGCTCACGGAGCCATTTCGCGTAGCCGGGATCGAGCACCAGGTTACGGTTGAAGGCGCGCGCTACCGCGTCATTGGTGCGATCATCGTCGGTCGGGCCGAGGCCTCCCGTGACGATCAGAAAAGCCGATTCCTGGTGGCATCGCGAAAGCTCCTTGACGATCTCGTCTTCATCGTCGCCCACCGTGACCATCCGGTCGAGCCGAAACCCTTTAGCTCGCAGCTCAAGCGCAATATGATGAGCATTGCCATTGGGAATGTCGCCAAACAGGATCTCATCCCCGATGGTAATCAGTGCGCCCCTGATCGATCTCAGTTCCTTTGTCATGTCTTTCCTTTATTCCGTTTGCTTCCCGAGAAGGAGTAGTTCTTCATACACCTCGCGCAGGGGCCGTCCCAACTCGACGGCAAGACGGCGGCAGGCTTCATATTCCGGGATCACCCGGCTGCGCCCGTCAGGCAGGAAGACCCGTTTTACGTCACACGCTCCGTAGGGCGTCTCGATCACCTCCAGCGCCCGTTTGAGCTCCACCCGTTTGACTTCCTGAATGCGCATCCCGAGGGTAGTGGTCTCCTGAAAAACCAGTTCGACCACCCGAGATTCAAGGGCCGGTTCGGCCAAGACCTGGAGGATGACCCCCGGCCGCTGTTTTTTCATCTGCACCGGGATCATGCTGACGTCGCACACCCCCAGTGCAAACAGCAGGTCCATGAGGTGACCGTAGAACTCGGGATTCATATCATCCACATTGGTTTCCAGCAAGATCAGGCGCCTCGCCTCCCATCTCCCGCCAACCGCACCGACCATAATTCTGAGCAGGTTGGGCGGATCCACCGCCGGATCCCGGCCAACCCCGTACCCAGTGGCTTCCAGAGTCATCTCCGGAACGGGACCGTAGGCCTTCGCCAGCGAAGCCAATAACGCCGCCCCGGTAGGCGTCACGAGTTCGCGGGCAGCCGTGCTGCCACAAATCGGCACGCCCTGCAGGAGGTACCCGGTAGCCGGCGCCGGAAGAGGCAAAACCCCGTGATGGGTTTTCACAAAGCCTCGACCCACCGGAACCGGAGAAGACTGGACCTGGTCCACCTGCAACCAGTCCAGGCCGATCACCGCCCCGGCAATATCCACAATGGAATCGACCGCTCCAACTTCATGAAAGTGCACCTCGGACACCGGCACTCCATGGACCCTGGACTCCGCCCTGGCAAGGATCTCAAAAACATCCAGGACCTTCTCCTGAACCCCTTTCCCCAATTCACTGCCCCGAATCAGGTCCCGGATCTGATGGAATGACCGGTGCGGCTGCGCCTCGGCCTCGACCACCAGCCGGGTACCTACAATCGGGCCGCGCGGCTCTTTTGCCCCACGGAGCGAATAACCGGTAAGGCGGATCTTTCTCAGCTCCCGCTCCAGGATTTCGAACGGCAAACCAAGATCCAGCAACGCCCCCAACACCATATCCCCACTGATTCCGGAAAAGCAGTCAAAATACGCTATGCGCATCGTCTAATCTCTCCAACCCGCGTTCCTGACGGTCTCTCAAGATGAGCGCCACTCTGGGGTTTATACCATGGCCACAGTCTCCATTGTCCACTTCAGAGTAATTACCGGTCAAGAACCTGTGCATATCTTGTTGACAACCTGCTGAACCGTCCGGAAGGCGAAGCCTCTGCACAGCTGGTGTTCTCACATTGTCATATTATATTCTAAGGAATAACCAATGGTTAACATTCTTTTTGACATTTGAACAGCGCTTTATTAAGATTTTTATCTGCAGTAAAGGTAATTTTGATTTTAAACCCTGTACTCGGGAACTCTACATGAAAATCCAGATTGAAACGGCACTGCTTAGCGGGGTTCTCCAAAAAGTCATCAACATCACGGAAAAAAAAACCAACATCCCGATTCTTTCGAACATCCTCATCAAGACCCTGAACCCAGATCGACTGGAAATCTCAGCCACCGATCTGGAAATAAGCGTTCGCACCGAAATCAAGGCCCAGTTCGAAGTCTCCGGGATGACAACGGTTTCTGCGCGAAAGCTGTTGGATGTGATCCGTGAATTGCCCTATCAGACGGTTACCCTGGAGGACCAGACGGACAGCAGGTTGCTGGTCCATGCCGGACGTGCCCGTTTTGAACTGCAAACGATCCCGCCAGAGGACTTTCCTCATCTGAATTTTCATGAAAGCGCCGAGTTTGTGCGCTGTGACACTTCGCTCTTGCGAACTGCCGTCGAAAAAACGCTGTACGGGGTTCCATCGGATGACGACCATTTCAGTGTGGCTGGCCTCTATTGGCATTCCCCCGGAGCCGACCACTGCCGGGTGGTGTCCTGCGATGGGCACCGCCTGACCTACTTCGACCTTCCGGGAGCATCTTTCGCCCCCCTGGACCTTGAGAAAGGCATCATTTTGCCACGCAAGGGAGCGCAAGAGATTATCCGTCTCCTGGAAAAGGAAGAGGAGGCGTTTCTGTCGCGGGACGAGAACTGCTTGATCCTCAAAGGTGCCACCACCATCCTGAGTATTCAGTTGCTCGACGCCACTTTTCCAGAGTATCAGCTGATCATACCCGATGAAAGACCTTTTTCGATCGAACTCGGCTGGGAAGAATTTCTCGCGGCGCTCAAACGGATGGCGGTGCTGACCAACCCCCGGTGGCGACATGTTCGGTTCACCGTCAAGGAAAACCTGCTGGAACTCAGAGCGGGAGACCCCGAAATCGGTAATGCCGACGATGCCCTGGATGTGGAGTACCATGGCGAAGAATTCACGATTGCCTTCAACGTCAAATACCTTCTCGAAACCATGCAGAGCATCGAGAGCGGCAAAGTTCGGTTTGAGTGGCTCGATGCCTTTCATGGGGGAGTCTTTGTGGGTCCCGACGATCCCAACTATTTCAGCCTGATCATGCCAATGATCGTCTCGTGAAGGGAAAGGCACTCGAAGCCACCACGAACATTCCTGTCTGGCCCGAAAAATCGTTGAAAAATCCTGAAAAATAGACTATACTTTCGTTTTAAAAAGATAATCGAGCTCTATCTACGGGACTGTACGGGTCACCTGGGTTGGTCCTGGTCTAACAGCCGCGAGCGAATCTCGGCGGATAGTGAGTGAGGGGGTCAGTCATGACCGAGTTGAGTAGTACTGTCGACAGCAATGAAAGCCAATATACCGCTCAGCAGATCACCGTTCTGGAAGGACTCAGTGCCGTGCGCAAGCGTCCTTCCATGTATATTGGAAACGTTTCCACCGAGGGTCTTCATCATCTTGTCTATGAGGTTGTTGATAACAGTATCGACGAAGCCCTGGCGGGGTTTTGCTCGCACATTAAGATTCAACTGCATATTGATGGCTCGGTGAGTGTAGAAGACAATGGCCGGGGCATCCCGGTGGACCTGCACGAAAAGGAAAACCTTCCGGCGGTTGAAGTGGTGATGACCAAGCTGCATGCCGGGGGAAAGTTTGATGATACCAGCTACAAGGTCTCGGGGGGACTGCATGGCGTGGGCGTGTCAGTGGTGAACGCCCTGAGCGAGTCGCTCCAGGTGGAAATCCGCCGTGATGGTAAGATCTACTATCAGCGCTACGAACGAGGAGAACCCAAAACCCCTTTGATCGTCAAGGGGGAGACCATGCGTCGTGGTACCAGTGTGGTCTTCAAACCGGATCCGCTCATTTTTACCGAGACCGAAGTCAGTTTTGAGATCCTCGCCCAGCGCATGCGGGAACTCGCGTTTTTGAATCGCGGGGTACGGATCGACCTTACCGATGATCGAATTCCCAAGGAGCGAAGCTACTGCTACGAGGGCGGACTGGTCTCCTTCATCGAATACCTGAACAAGAACAAGGAACCCCTCCATCCCGAAGTCATCTACATTGCGGGTGAGCGGCAGAACGTCGGGATCGAGACGGCGATCCAATACAACAACACGTACAATGAGAAGATCTTCACTTTTGCCAACAATATCAATACCAACGAAGGTGGTGCCCACCTGGCGGGATTCAAAGCCGGCTTGACCCGTTCCATCAAGCAGTATGCGGTGCAGGCCAAGATGGCCAAGAGTGATCTGGATAAGCTGATTGGGGACGATGTGCGCGAAGGGCTGACCGCGGTGGTCAGTGTCAAGCTTTCGCAGCCTCAGTTTGAAGGCCAGACCAAGACCAAGCTCGGCAATAGTGAAGTGAAGGGGTTGGTGGAAAACCTTATGAACGATAAGCTTTCCACTTTCTTTGAAGAGAATCCAAAGGTCATAAAGATCATCCTGGATAAGGTGCTGGAGGCGGCGCGTGCGCGGGAAGCGGCACGTCGCGCCAAGGAACTGACGCGCCGGAAGGGGATTCTGAGTGAGCATTCACTGCCCGGAAAGCTGGCGGACTGCCAGGAACGGGACCCGGCAAAGAGTGAGATCTTCATCGTCGAGGGGGATTCGGCCGGAGGGTCCGCCAAGCAGGGGCGCGACCGCAAATTTCAGGCGATCCTGCCGTTGCGCGGCAAGATCCTCAATGTAGAAAAATCGCGTTTCGATAAGATGCTCGAGAACCAGGAAATCCGAACCATGATTTCGGCCCTGGGTACCGGGATCGGAAAGGACGAGTACAACCCGGACCGGCTCCGCTATCATAAGACCATCATCATGACCGATGCCGATGTGGATGGAGCTCACATTCGCACGCTGCTGCTGACCTTTTTCTTCCGAATGATGCCGGAATTGATCGAACGGGGCCATCTGTTCATAGCCCAGCCACCCCTGTACCGGGTGGCGGTTGGGAAACAAGAGAGCTATGTGAAAGACGATGAGGGTCTCAACAGCTACGTTCTTTCCCGAGCGGTGGAAAAGAAGGACGTCTACCTGGGCGGCTCGGATCAGCCTCTCCCTCGAACCCAGCTCATCCAGTTACTGAAGACGTTCTCGCGATATGAAGAATTTCTTGATCGTCAGGCGGGAAAGGGCATTCCGAAGGGGCTGACTGAGGACCTTTTGAGAATCCACAGTCAGCGCAGACTGGCGTCATTGGAACCGGGTGAGGCTGCGCTGGTGCTGCGGGAAGAGCTGGCAAAGGCCGGCTACGAGGTGATATCGGCGGGAGAGGGTGAAGAGCCTGGGGACTATGAGCTGGTTCTAGCTGCTGCAGATTCCAATGGTCCGGGGACCATCCAGGTGGGGCATGAGTTCTTTCAATCCATGGTGTTTCGGAAACTCCTGGAACTCTACCATGCTCTGGAGGTCCTTCAGCAGATGCCGTGCGTGGTCCGCAGCGGCCAGACTGAACAGGGTTTTACGACTCCACGGGAGATATTTCAGACATTGATGGACGATGGCAAGAGGGGACTCAACATCCAACGCTACAAAGGACTTGGGGAGATGAACCCCGGCCAGCTCTGGGAAACGACGATGGATCCGGAAAAGCGAACCCTGTTACAGGTGCGGATCGAAGACCAGTACCTGGCCGATGAGCTGTTCACGACCTTGATGGGGGATCGCGTCGAACCGCGTCGCGACTTCATCCAGGTCAATGCGCTCGATTTTCGAGAACTTGATATTTAACAGCCCGGTCCCGAACACCTGCCGATACTGAGGAAACCCAAGCATGGATCTAAAAACAATCAATATCGAAGACGAGATCAAGTTTTCTTATCTCGACTATGCGATGAGCGTTATCATCGGTCGCGCCATTCCCGATGTGCGCGATGGCTTGAAACCGGTTCATCGCCGTATCCTCTTTGCCATGCATGAACTGCGCAATGACTTCAACAAGCCGTACAAGAAGTCGGCACGCATTGTGGGGGACGTCATCGGTAAGTACCATCCTCATGGTGATGCTGCGGTCTACGATGCCCTGGTGCGGATGGCACAATCGTTTTCCATGCGCTATGCGCTCATTGACGGGCAAGGCAACTTCGGGTCGGTGGACGGTGACCCTCCGGCTGCCATGCGGTATACCGAAATTCGCATGCACCGGCTTGGCCATGAATTCCTCCGAGACATTGAAAAGGAAACCGTCCCTTTCCAGCCGAACTACGACAACACCCTTCTGGAGCCTCTGGTGTTGCCGACCCGGGTTCCCAACCTGCTGCTCAACGGTTCTTCGGGGATTGCCGTCGGGATGGCAACCAATATCCCGCCTCACAATCTGCGGGAGCTGTGTGAAGGGATCATGGCCCTGCTCGACGATCCGGAAATCACCGTCGCCGGACTCATGCAGTATATTCAGGGGCCCGATTTTCCGACCGCCGGTTTCATCTGCGGCTGTGAAGGGATCAGGGAGGCCTACGAAACCGGTCGGGGTACGATTAAGATGCGGGCCCGCATGGAAGTCGAGGAATCGGGTCGGCGCAGCCACCTCATTGTGACGGAACTTCCCTACCAGGTGAACAAGGCCAGGTTGCTCGAACGCATCGCCGAGCTGGTAAAGCAGAAGAAGATTGAAGGCATTCAGGACATTCGGGACGAATCCGATCGCGAAGGCATGAGAATCGTGCTCACCCTGAGGCAGGGTGACGAACCGAAAGTCATCGAGAATCAGCTCTACAAGCACACCCCGCTCGAAAGCAGCTTTGGAGTGATCCTGCTGGCCGTGGTGGACAACAAGCCCGAAGTTCTCAACCTCAAGGAAGTGCTCCGGAAATTTCTCGACTTCCGACGGCAGGTCGTGATCCGTCGCACCCAGTATGAGCTCAACCAGGCGGAAAAGCGGGCCCACCTCCTGGAAGGGTTGAAGCGGGCGCTGGACCATCTCGATGAAGTGATTGAGCTGATCCGCGCTGCGACCAGTCCCCAGGAAGCCCGAACGCAACTGATGTCCCGCTTCGACTTCAGTGAGGACCAGGCGCAGGCCATCCTCGAGATGCGACTGCAACGCCTGACCGGGCTCGAACGGGACAAGATAGTTGAGGAATATTATCAAATACTTAAAGAAATAGAACGGTTGAGACAGATTCTTGCCTCGGCCGCACTGGTCGATCAGGTCATTCGGGAAGAACTGCAGGAACTGGTGAACCAATTTGGGGATATGCGCAAGACTGAAATCATGGCCGAGGCTGGTGACATCTGCATCGAGGATCTGATTGCGAACGAGGAGATGGTGGTCACCATCTCGCAGGCAGGTTATGTGAAGCGGACGCCGCTCTCCATCTACCGCAGCCAGAAACGTGGAGGCAGGGGTAGGAGTGGGATGAGCACCCGTGAGGAGGATCTGGTCACCAGCGTCTTCACTGCCTCTGCCCATGATTATCTCTTGGTTTTTACCAACCGGGGCCAGGTTTTCTGGCTGAAGGTCTACGAGATCCCCGAAGTCGGACCATCGGCGTTAGGCAAGGCTATCGTCAATCTGCTGGCCCTGCAGCCGCGGGAAAAGATCCAGGCCATTTTGCCGGTGAAGGATTTTAAGGATGGCCAATATGTGGTCATGGCGACCCGGAACGGGATTGTCAAGAAGACCGATCTCACCGCCTATGCAAATCCCCGGGCAACCGGCATCCGGGCCATCAATCTCGATGAGGATGATGAACTGATCGCGGTGCGCATCACCGACGGTGAGCGCGATCTGTTCCTGATGAGCAGATCAGGGAAATCAATCCGAGTTTCGGAGAAGGAATTCCGCCCGTTGGGACGGGTCAGTCGCGGCATCCGGGGCATGAACCTGGATGGCAGTGAATTGGTAGGGATGGACGTCATCGATGCCGGTAAGAGCATTCTGGTGATTACCGAAAAGGGCTTTGGCAAGCGTACCCTCGAGGAGGCCTACCGTTGCCAGAGTCGCGGCGGCAAGGGGGTTTTGAACGTCCGGGTGACGGAGAAAAACGGTGGGGTCGTAGGATTTCGCCAGGTGGGTGAGGAAGAGGAGATCCTGATCATTACCAACCGGGGACGTCTGATCCGGATGCCGGCGGGGCAGGTGAGCAAAATCGGGCGTGTGACCCAGGGAGTTAAGCTGATGGCGCTGGATGAGGGGGAACAGGTCATGGACCTGGCTATCTCGGCGGAACCGGATGACACCAAAGAGGAAGCGGAGAATTGATGGAAGTCGTCGGTTCGGTTGGGGTTGTGGGAGCAGGCAGTTGGGGTACCACCATAAGCCAGCATTTAGCCGCCAAAGGATATCGGGTTGACTTGTGGGTTTACGAGGAGGACCTCTGCCGGACCATGCGTGAAACCCGTGAAAACAACGTTTATCTGCCGGGTTTTCGGCTTCACGACAACCTTGTCCCGCATGCACAACTGGAACGGGTGGTACGGGGCCATGAGCTGATCGTGATGGTGGTGCCGTCGCACGTTTATCGCCAAACCGCCGTTCAGATGCTTCCCCATCTCGAGCAAGGCACGGTGATCGTCAGTGCCACCAAGGGGATCGAAAATGGAACCCTGCTGATGATGTCGGATATTTGGCAAGAACTGCAGCCGTCGTCATCGTTCGTCCGGATGCTGTCGCTTTCCGGTCCCTCCTTTGCGAAGGAAGTCATCTGCCAGGCGCCGACGGCGATTGTGGTTGCCGGTGAGGATCTGGAGGTTGCCCGGCGGGTTCAGCGAACCTTCTCGACGAACACCTTTCGGGTTTATACCAGTTTTGACCGGAAGGGCGTGGAACTGGCCGGGGCGCTGAAGAATGTTATTGCCATAGCGGCCGGTATCAGCGATGGCCTGGGTTTTGGGCACAATACCAGGGCGGCCCTGATCACCCGTGGCCTGGCCGAAATGTCACGCTTGGGGGTGAAGATGGGAGCCCATGCTTTGACCTTTTCAGGCTTGTCCGGCATCGGCGATCTACTCTTGACCTGTACCGGGGATTTGAGCCGCAATCGCCAGGTGGGCCTGAAGCTGGGTCAGGGTCGCCGGATCGATGAGATCCTCGGGGAAATGCGGATGGTGGCAGAAGGAGTCAAAACGGCTCAGTCGGTCCATTTCCTGGCCGAGCGGATGGGTGTTGAGATGCCCATTTCAGAACAGGTCTACCAGGTGATCCACGCCGGCAAGCATCCTCGAACCGCCGTGCGGGAGCTGATGGAGCGCAGTCTGAAACAAGAATTGGAGATTGCCTGAACGGCAATCGCAGAGCCTCGAGGGATTATGTCACAACTTTTGATGGCGAACGTCCTGGAACGGGTCCGAGAGAAGAAAGAGAGTTACCGGCGCTACAACTTTGAAAGGCTGCAGGAGGAGGCGTTTGCCACCTTCTTCGACCTGGCGCAAGAGCATACCACGATCGATTCCCTCTATCAGATCTGCGTGGCGGTCCCCAAGGAATTCTTTGGACTTGAAAGCCGGTTGTATGTGATCGACAGCCGGACCTCCCGCCTGGAAAAGGTATGCAGCAGCGAGACGGGACTTATTCCGGTGGATGAACGGTGGGGTGTGGATCTGCCGCTTGCCGAGAGCTCCTATCAAACGGACGACGCATGAATTCTGCCGATCAGGGGCAACCAGGCGCTGACCAAGTGGATTCCCTATCTGGACCAGCGTCAGATCCTGGGATTGTTTGAAATCTATCCCAAAGATAAGGTTGACGAAAAAGGACACTTCTTCCTGGAGAAGTTGACCAACCGCATCGGCTATAATCTTCATCAGAAGCTGCTCATCCAGCAGAATATCAACCACATCAAATTCATCAATCAACTGGTTTCCGATATCGAACACAACGTCATCTCGCCCAACATTTACTACAAGCTTTTTCTCCTCCGACTCAACAAATTGATTACGGAATTTGACCGTATCAAGGACCGGATTCGGGAGTTCATTCTCTTTCTTCAAAACGGCAATAAGGCCCTGTCCAAAGAATTGTGTGAGGCCTATCATGCGTTGAGTCAGAACGGTGAGCGGCTGGGTGAAGAAGCGCGCGCTTTCTCCAAACATTACGAGCACACCAGTCTCTTTCTGGAAACCCTTCTTCGCCGTGACCATTTCCTGAAGGGTACCTATGTGCTGCGAAAACAGTCCTGCAACTTCCGGACGGAAATCATTGAACCGCTCCTCGAGCGCTACCTGCCGCTTTTCAAGAAAAAAGACATTGTCGTCGACAACAGCCTGGACGAGGTGCCGGACGAACAGATCACGCTTTATGTGGACAAGGGATTGATATCCCAGGTTTTTGACAATCTGTTTGCCAATGCCCTGAAATACGCTCAGGAGGTGGAGGATCAACTCGGAAACAAGATCAAGCTGCTTTCCTACAATCGCCAGATCCTCAAAGACGTTTTCGGTCCGGACATCGGGGGGGTGAAGTTTAATTTATTCACCACGGGCAAACCGCTGGCCGAGAGCGAAGCCCGCAGAGTTTTTGAAGAAGGATATCGGGCATCGGCGTCCGGCGCGGAACATGGCAGTGGGCATGGACTCAATTTCGTGCGCAATGTGGTGGAAATCCACGGAGGCCAAGTGGGGTGTGAACCTCAGCGTTACGGAAATCTGTTCTACTTCGTGCTGCCCCTCAAGAATGAGCAAACAGGCACTGTCTGAGCCTTCGACCCTACTTGCCAACCCTGATAAATACGGTCATTCTCACAGCAGAATACAGGCTTTGCCCTATTTATGACTGACGAACCATGTAATATAGAATTGTATCAGACGCCACGCCTCTCACCCTTTTTTTGAGCCGGGCAACGCCCTCGTTGCCCGGCTTTTTTTGTTATGGTCCGGAGGACGGGGCACGAGTGCTCTAAAATCAGCATGGAAAGAGGGCGCGCCCTCTTCTGAGGGCTTCTCCAACCCTGGCGGGATGTTGATGCCGTGTGGCAGCCGACAGCAAACGAAGAAAAGCCCGTTGCCTTCAGGCGGGGGGGGGGTGAGGTTCATGGCCATGAGCTTCTTGCTCGTTTCGAAGATGACTTCGATCTTGTGGGGCGAGATGACCTTGGCCACAACCCCCAGGCCGAACTGGGGGTGAATGATCAACATGCCTTCACGATACATTTCCGCCAGCTGGTAGGTCGGGACGTTCTCTCGGCTGGCTTCGAGAAGGAGCTGTCGCCAGTCATCATCAGTCTTGGGCCGCGATACTCCTTTGTAGAGTACCGATGGCACAAGGTCTTCCTCGTCTTCTCCTTCTTCGAGCAGAAGATCTTCATCGGCCGCAAAATCCAGCTCATCCTGCTGGTCGAATTCGAGACTGCCATCATCGTCAAATTCTTCGATGATCGGACTGTCTTCCATGTTTTTATTCGGCATAATTGTTCTCCATCGCTGTTCTTCGCTGTGACAAGAACTCCGTGTATTAGAAGTCGGGGCGAAGGTCAAGAATTTTCAAACAGACATCTTCCGGTCGTCGCTTAAAACAACTTCTGCGGAGTGGGACCATTTCCTGTTGACAACCGACGGCAGGTCCATTAGGGTGGTGCCCGCGCATTGAGAAGGATCTTGCGGTTATTGCTGAAGCAGCATTCTTCGTGGACGAGGCAAACGAGGGTTGGACTGAATCTGATTACGCGCTGCCCACTGCCACCGTCAGTTTCCGCGTGTCATTTCTTATCATCTGCATTCGTTCCATAATACAGTTTCTCGAGACGTTCCGTATTCGTGTTAATGCCATTTTGAGTTGAGAAGGGGGGGACAGAATACCTGGCATAACTGACTTGTATTATTACCAAAAATAACGAAAACAGGGCGGTCAACCGGGACGCGGCAAAAGGGAGGTCAAAGATGCCCTACGATGCAACGCAGTTGAAGGACTGGCAAATTTCCGAGGTAGCAGAAAAGAACATGCCCACTCCGTGGGAGTGGCAGGAAAAGCTCGGGTTAAGAAAGGAAGAGATTTTACCCATGGGGCGCCTCTGCAAGCTCGACTTTCTCAAGATCATGGAGCGCCTGAAGGACCGGCCCGACGGCAAGTATATCGAGGTCACGGCCATTACCCCAACGCCCCTGGGGGAAGGTAAGAGCACCACCTCGTGCGGGCTTATGGAAGGGCTGGGAATGCGCAACGTCAATGTCGGCGGTTGTTTGCGGCAGCCTTCAGGCGGGCCCACCATGAACGTCAAAGGAACTGCCGCCGGCGGGGGCAATTCGCTGCTCATCCCCATGACCGAATTTTCCATGGGGTTGACCGGTGATATCAACGATATCATGAATGCGCACAATTTGGCCATGGTGGCTCTTACGGCCCGGATGCAGCACGAGCGGAACTACACCGACGAGCAGTTGCAGCGGCTCACCCGGATGCGTCGTTTGCAGATCGATCCCACCCGGGTCGAAATGGGCTGGATCATGGATTTCTGCGCTCAGTCGCTACGCAACATTGTCATCGGCATGGGCGGCCGCATGGACGGATACATGATGCAATCCAAATTTGGGATTGCAGTCAGCTCCGAACTGATGGCGATTCTGTCGATTGTGAGAGACCTGGCGGACCTGAAGGAACGCTTGAACAACATCACCGTAGCTTTTGACAGGCGCGGCAATCCCGTGACTACCGGCGATCTGGAAGTGGGAAATGCCATGACCGCCTGGATGCGCAATACCATCAATCCTACCCTCATGTGTACCGCCGAGTATCAGCCCTGCATGGTTCACGCCGGCCCCTTTGCCAACATCGCCGTCGGCCAGTCTTCCATCATTGCCGACCGGATCGGCCTCAAGATGTTCGATTATCATGTCACCGAGAGTGGGTTTGCGGCGGATATCGGATTTGAGAAGTTCTGGAATGTCAAGTGCCGCTACAGTGGTCTAAAGCCGCATGTGTCCGTGCTCACGACGACCATTCGCGCTCTCAAGATGCACGGCGGCGGGCCCAAAGTAGTGGCGGGTATTCCCCTCCCCGAGGCCTACATCAAGGAAGACCTGAAGCTGCTCGAAAAGGGCATTCCCAACATGGTCCACCACATCAACACGATCCGGAAATCGGGGATCAATCCGGTGGTCTGCATCAATGCATTCCATACCGACACCAGGGATGAAATTGCCCTGGTGCGGAAGCACGCTGAAGCCGCGGGGGCGCGGTGCGCGATGTCCGAGCATTGGGCCAAGGGCGGCGAAGGGGCCCTGGAATTTGCCGATGCGGTGATGGATGCCTGCAACGAAGAGAACGAATTCAGATTCCTGTATCCCGTGGAGATGAAACTGAGAGACCGAGTGGCAACGGTAGCCCGGGAAGTCTACGGTGCCGACGGGGTTGCCTGGACTCCCGAAGCGGAGGCGAAGGCCAAGATGCTGGAGGGGGATTCCAAGTATGATGACTACACCACCATGATGGTGAAGACCCATCTCAGTCTCACCCACGATCCCACCGTGAAGGGGGTGCCCAAGGGCTGGATCCTGCCCATCCGCGACGTGCTCATTTATTCCGGCGCTAAGTTCCTCTGTCCCTGTGCCGGTGCCATCAGCCTGATGCCCGGGACCTCCTCCGACCCCGCGTTCCGTCGCGTGGATGTGGATGTCAAGACGGGCAAGGTGATGGGATTGTTCTAACGCCAGTGCGGCAAGCCGCCAAGCCACAGAGTCTTTTAGCCCGGCTTGGCGGCAGGATGGTGTGCGAAGAATGATGGCGGGGGGGCCTGCCTGCCCCTACGGTGATTTCCTGGGCAAGATTTCGGGGGAGGCGGGGCAGACCTTCTCCCGCTTTTGGAAGGAGCAGCGACGATGCCAGCCAAACTGATCAAAGGGGCCGAGGTGGCCAAAGAAATCCGGGCCGAACTGAAGGCCGAAGTGGAACGGTTGCAGGCCAAACATGGAGTGGTCCCCGGACTTGTAACGATTCTGGTGGGTGAAAACCCTGCTTCCCAGAGCTATGTCAGGGGGAAACAAAAGACCGCTCATGAACTGGGCTTTTACTCTGTTCAAGACAATCAACCCGCCGACCTGAGTGAAGAGAAGCTCCTGCAGCTGGTCGACCAATATAACAAAGACCCGAAGATCCACGGCATTCTCGTGCAGTTGCCATTACCGAAACACATCAACGAAAACCGGGTCCTGCTGGCCATCGATCCGAGCAAGGATGTGGACGCTTTCCATCCGGTCAATGTAGGAAAGCTCCTGATCGGTGAGCCTGACTACCTGCCCTGCACCCCGGCAGGGATTCAGGAACTGCTGGTGCGCTCTGGGACCGAACTGGCCGGGGCCGAAGTGGTCGTGGTGGGGCGTTCCAATATCGTGGGCAAACCGATTGCGGCCATTCTCATGCAGAAGGCCAAAGGCGCCAATGCGACGGTTACCGTGGTTCACACCCGGACGAAGGATGTCAAGTATCACACGTCGCGCGCGGATGTCCTGATTGTAGCGGCGGGGGTCAAGGAATATGTGAAAGGGGATATGATCAAGCCCGGTGCCGTAGTGATCGACGTAGGAGTCAACGACGTTGGCGTGACCGCCGATGGGAAAAGAATCCTCAAGGGCGATGTGGCGTTCGATGAGGCAGTGGAAATCGCCAGTGCCATCACTCCCGTCCCCGGCGGAGTCGGCCCCATGACCATCACCATGCTCATGAAGAACACCGTTAAAGCCTGCAAGGTGCACAACCACATCACCGATTGAACCGGCAGAACCTCGATGCAAGAAACCGACCTCCAGACCTGCAGGGGCCGCTCGCCTCTGCAGGTCGGTTTTTCAGTCAGCTGGTCGGCGTGATCCTGTGCTTCCCGCGGTGTCAGCCAATCGATCCCAGCCAGCTCGCGGTGATCCGGCCAACCCATCGTTTGAAATGGTTCTCCTTAGCGGGGGCGATGTCCCGTAACGGTCACCGTTTTCCCAGGGCCGAGGGAGGCAGCCTTTTGCCGATGTATGAGGTCAGCAGCAAGAGGCAGAGAAGATATGGCAGGGCAAGGAAGAACTGACTGGGGAAGGCGGGGATTCGGACCGCCAGGAACTCTGATACGGCTTCCCCCAATCCGAAAAAGAACGCGGCCAGGATGACCCCCACCGGCCGCCAGCGACCGAGGATGAGGGCCGCAATGGCGAGATACCCCCGTCCCTGGGTCAGCTGTTCGACAAACTGCGACAGTTCACCAATGGCAAGATAGGCGCCCCCAAGGCCTGCCAGGGTGCCGCTCATGCAGACCGCCAGAAAACGGAGAGGTCCCACTGCCACGCCCGCAGCGGCTGCCGCCGCGGGGTTTTCGCCGCAGGCCCGCAGCCGCAGTCCCCAGGTGGTCCACCGAAACCATCCGACCGCCGCGAGTCCCAGCAGCAGCGTCAGCGGCACCAGCACCGACAATCGTCCCCACGCGGGACTCACCCAAGGTTGGCTCATGGGAACACTGGCGGCCAGGAGCTGTCCCAGATCAGGGAGCCTGGCAACCGCCGGTGACGTCCCATAGACTCCAAAAACCTGGTTCAACAGCATCCCCGTTGTGCCCGCGGCGAGCAGGTTGAGGGCAATGGAGCTGACGATCTGGTCAGCGTGCAGCCTGAGGCATGCCAGCGCGTGGAGCAGTCCGATCAGCGCTCCTGCAGCCATGCCGCCAAGCAGCCCGACCCAGGGGGAATGGAAGACAAAGGTGGCCCATATTGCTCCAAAGGCTCCGGCGAGCATCATTCCTTCCAGGGCAAAATTGATGACGCCGGTCACTTCTGCCAGCAGCCCCCCAAGGCTGGCCAGCAGCAGGGGGGTGGCCTTGGCCAGCGCCAGGGGAAGCAGTTGCCAGCCCATCAGGGGATCTCCTTTCTGCGCCGGAGTGCAGGAAGCCGCCACTGGCAGGCCACGGCCAGGAGCAGGATCGCCTGGATGACCAGGATGATGCTGGGAGAAATGCCGACCATGAGCTGGAGCCACTTGTCGGCGGCGCGGAGGCTGGCCAACAGCAGACTGCTCAACCAGAGCCAGCCGGGCGTTGCCTTCACCAGGAAGGCGGCGGTGATCCCGTCGAAGCCGTACCCTGGCGAAAAGGCTCGATAGAAGCGATGATGCACGGCCAGCACCTCGAGTGCCCCCGCCAGACCGGCCAGAGCGCCACTGAGGACGAAAATGCGCCGTTGCCAGGACGCCGCGGCAATGCCGGCCGTCTGGGCTCCGAGCCGATTGTGTCCCGCTGCCGTCGCCTCGAAGCCCCAGGCCGTTCTTCCGAGCCAGAGCTGAAACGCAAGGCTCAGCCCAAGGGCGATCAAGGGGGCGGCGGTAAGCCGCTGGGTGCCCACTTGGAGCAAAGGAGTGAGGGCTGCCTCGGGTGAAATCGGGGGGGTCCGCCCCATAACGGTGCCGTCGCCCAGGGGACCGAGTACCAGGTAGTCGGCGAGATAGAGGGCCAGGTAATTCAGCAGCAGGGTACTGATCACTTCATGAACGCCGCGTTTCTGGCGCAACCAGATTGCGGGCAGGGCCCATATTCCTCCCGCCGCGGCCCCGACCAGCAGGGTCAAGGGGAGCAGCAGCGGCCAAGGCAGCGATCCTGCCGTCACCGCAAAGGCGGCGGCGGAAAGTGCCCCCAGCGTCAATTGTCCTTCGCAGCCAATGTTGAGGAGGCGTGCCTGGTAGGCCGCGGCCACGGCCAGGCCGGTCAGCAGCAGGGGAGTGACCTTGGTCACGGTAGTCACCGCGGAACCGGTACTTCCCCAGGCACCGTCCCAGATCGCCACGATGACGGCGAGAGGCTGGACTCCCGAGAGTACCGCCAACATTACACAGGCGGCCCCGCCTGCTGCTATCGGCAGGATCAACGCTGGAACGGTCCTCAGACCCCTCGCCAGGCTATATACCGTACGCGCAACGCTCATCATGGATGCCTGATTATAACCCTCCGAAACCGCTCAACCTGGAGATGCAAATTGTCGGTTTTCAGCCGCAACCATCACGCTTCGACCCCCAGCATCCACCTGCCAAGCTGTTCGTGGGACGCTTCGGCGGGAGTGGTCAGGCCGATCAGGCGGCCGCGGTACAAAATCCCAAGGCGGTGACTCAACCGGAGCAACTCTTCAAGATCGTAGGAAATAATCAGAAAAGTCACCCCTCCCCGGTTCAGCTCGATAATTCGGTCTCGAAGGTGTTCCTGGGCTCTGAGGTCTAGCCCGCGGCTCGGTTGTTCGAGGATCACCAGGCTTGGCGATCCTTCCAAAACCCGGCAGAGAGCCAACTTCTGCATGTTGCCGCCGGACAGGCGGCTCAGAGGCTCGTCCAGGGAGGCATGGACGACGTTATTCCGGTCAAGGTGCTCCGCCGCCCGCTGTTTGATAATCTTCCGCCGCAGCCACCCAAACCGCTGCAAGAACGGTTGCCGCTGGTGGCCGAGAAGGAGATTCTCCCAGAGCGCACGCGAGGGCAAGAGGGCCTCTTCCACGGGGTTGGCGGGTAGCCAGCGTATTCCCATGGCCAACCGTTCGCCAGGGGAAAGCCGGGTAATCTCCTGGCCGGAAAACACGATCGACCCCCGTTCGACCGGCTGCAGCCCGATGAGTTGGAGGGCGAGGGTTCGCTGGCCGTTGCCGACGACTCCTCCCAAGCCGACGATCTCTCCCCGGGCGAGCGTGAGGGAAAACCGGTCCAGGTTGGCTTCCTGGTAACCAGACCGCGTGGTGACTTCATTCAATTCGAGGATGGGAGTGGGTGAGGAGGGAAGGGTGAAGGGTGGAGGGTGAAAAGTGGGGGGTGAAGGGGAAGGAATGGTGTGGCGATGGTGATTCGAGCCAGCATCGGCGCCGGCGATCACCAACTGGACCAGCCGCTCCTGGCTGATCTCGGTTGTCATGAAGGTGCCGAGGGCTCTTCCGCGATTCAAGATCGTCACCCGATCAGCTACGGCAAGGACCTCTCGCAGCCGGTGGCTGATGAAGAGAATTGTATGTCCCGAGGATTGCAAGGTGTGAAGCAGGTCGAGGAAACGCTCCGCTTCAGGAGGAGCGAGCAGGCTGGTCGGTTCATCGAAGATCAGGACCTTCACCTTTCGGTAAAGCAGGCGGAGAATTTCGATCTGCTGCAGATGGGCAAACGAAAGCCTTGCAGCCAGGACCTCGAGAGGCAGGGCAAAGCCGATCGATCGACAGAGCGCCAGTAATTCCTGGTCCGCCTGCCGGCGATTGATCCATCCCCAGCGACCGGGTTCCTTGCCGACGATGATATTCTCCATCGCGGTGAGTTGGGGGAAGACGAGGAAATGCTGGTGGGCCATGCCGATCCCTGCCGCGATGGCATCCTGGGGCCGACGGAAGGTGATGCGATGGCCCCTGAGCCTGATTTCTCCGCCGTCCGGCTGGAGTTCGCCGCTCAGGATCTTCATGAGGGTCGATTTGCCGGCACCGTTTTCGCCGACGATAGCATGGATCTCGCCTTCAACGAGATCCAGGGAAACATCCCGGTTCGCCGAGACCGGACCAAAGCGCCGGGAGATGGTGCGGAGGGCAATGAATGGCTTTGTGCTGATGCCGCCGGTGCTTGTCATGGGCGATCTTGCCTGCCAGGAGGAGGAGCCCTGGATGTCAAACAGCGAGATGGTCCGGTGCCAGGTCCCTGCCGCGCGCGGCCATCTGCCCGTCACGCTCCTCCTGCTCCTGGCGACCGGCGAGTGCCGGATCACAGTGCCGGCAGCCGGAATTCTCCAACCTCCGAGGGCTGCTTGGGAATCTTCAGTTTCCCCGCCTTGAGCAGGTCTCTGGCCTTGTCGATCCGTTCCAGGTCGGAAACCTTGAAAAGGTGACGCGAATACTCCATCCCGGTGATATCCACCGCCCCGTCAGAGGCTCCCAACCAGCGATGGCCACTCTGAAAACTGCCTTTGGCCAGCTCTTGGAGGGCACCATAGACGGCTGCATCCATCCGCTTTAGGGCGCTGGTCAGGACCTTTCCCGGGAATTCACGATCGAGATTAAGATCCTCGACCACCAGAAACACGTTGGGGACATCCCTGACCGCCTCCAGCACGCCAATGCCGGTGTTACCAGCAGCCCGGAAAATGACATCGACCCCACGCCCGATCAAGGCCTGCGCCAGGGACTTGCCTTTGACCGGGTCGTTGAAGGAACCGGCCGAGGTCACGATGGTTACGAGAGCCTCGCCGCGGAGCTTTTCCGCCGTTTTCACGCCGGCTTCGAAGCCGCTCAGGTAAGCCATCACCGGTGGAATATCCATCCCACCTACGGCTCCGACCTTCCTGGTGCGGGTGAACAACCCCGCCACCAGGCCCGCCAGGAAGCCACCTTCCTCGGACCTAAAGTCAAAACAGGCCACATTGGAACCGGTGATCTCCCCTTCCATATGAATAAAATGGGTATCGGGAAAGTGGGGAGCAACTTCCTTAACGGCATCGACATAGAGGTAGCCGAGCGTGATCACGGCATCGGCATTCCGGGCGGCCAGGGACAGGTTGGCCAAATAATCGGCCTGCTCGCGCGACTGCACAAACTGGGCGCTCAGCCCGAAATCCTGCCTGGCCCGCTGTACCCCCTGCCAGCAAACATCATTGAACCCCTTATCGCCAAGCCCGGCCGCATCAGTCAAAACCACCACCCTGAGGGCCTTTCCCGAACCGGCGGAGGGTACCAGCAGGAGAAGAGCTAGCAGCAGCCACAGGAGACGAGGGAACCTCCGCATCACTCTTGCTCCTTGGTAAGTTCCTCGGGAGACATGGTCCAGTAAGGCATTCCGTCCTTGGTCCGCCTCACCTTGAGTTCGACATTTTCGCTCTTCTTCACCTTGGAAGCGATGAAGATCTCCTTGCCGCCAATCTGAGCCCACGCGCCCTTGACCTTGACCCGGTCACCCTTTTTCAGCCCGATGCTCTCAACCTTCACAAACGATTTGGGCCCCAGGTGCACATTCACCATATCGCCATCCTGGTCCTTCACCTTGAGACCGATGCCCGGGGCCATGCCCGCCAGAGGTTTGATTTCGGTGATGTCGTCCACGGTCCCTTTGAACTCATCAAATTCAGTGGTCTCGTAAAGCTTATTATACTCACCGTCCTTACCCCACCCCGCCAAGTCCGGCTGGCCCTGAGCCATCACTGTCTCGGCAGCCCCGAAAACCACAAATAATAACGCCAGGATGATCAGTTTCGATCCGTTGTACATCAAAAGCCTCCTTTCACCTTCGGCCTCACTCGCCTTCGTCGCCCGACTGCAGGTCGCTGCAGTCCGCTCCACCATCCCTGTCTTGCTTGCCGGGAGCCATGCCTGGACCTCCTCGCAACCGTAGGCGTTAGGATAAATTCTTATCCGCCCGTTGGCAATTGGATTTGGGAAAATCAATTTGACTTCCCGTTGCGCTTTTCTTTATGGTGCACCACCTGTTAGCTGCCATGCAAGGAGGCAGGAGTGACCGGAGCCGGAGAGAACGCGGGCAGCGTCCGGGGAGAGAGGTTTGTGCGGCGATGGCCAGATTTCATCTTGGCGAATGGGTCCTGCTGACCGGCCAGAAGGGCAAGAAATGGTTGGTGAAGGTTGAGGACGCTCCTTTTTCCTGCCACCTTGGGGTGATTTCCATGCGGGAGGTCGTTGGCAGAGAAGAAGGGGACTGCCTGGAAACCCACAAAGGGGCCAAGCTCTTCCTGTTCCGCCCGACCCTGGAAGAGTACATCTTCACCATGGACCGACCGACGCAAATCATCTACCCTAAGGACCTGAGTGCCATGGTCTTCTATGGCGACATTCGCCCGGGGGACACGGTTCTCGAATCGGGGATCGGCTCGGGAGCGCTGGCGCTGGCACTGCTGAAAGCGATGGGCGAGCAGGGCCGGCTCATTTCGGTAGAAAAGCGGCTGCGTTTTGCCGAGCAGGCCCGCGAGAATATCTGTAAATTCTTCGGATACCACCCACCCAACCATCACCTCATCCTCGCCGATATCCAGGATTTCGTACCGAAGAGCATGGTTGATCGAGTCTTTCTTGATCTACCTGAACCGTGGCATTGCATCCGTTCGCTGGCACCCCGCCTGCGGCAGGGAGGGGTGCTGGTCAGTCTGAGCCCCAATGTCGGCCAGATCCAGTTGGTCTATAAAGAACTTAAAACCCATGGCTTCGCCAATATCAGGTCTTTTGAACTCCTGAAGCGTGATTGGCTCATCGACGAACGGCGCGCGCGTCCCATCGATCGGATGGTCGCCCACACCGGTTTCATCACGGTAGCGAAGAAGACTCCCCCCCTCGTTGACCTCGACGCCCAGCCTGATGAATAGAGCAGGACCCTCGGGTCGCCCCCCTGCGCGTTAACGACCAACACTCCCCCCCAGCATCGCTTCCTCTCCGGTTGGCGCTTCGGAAGACCGGCCGCTACGCTCTTCACAAAATTGTGTCCAATCACGCCCCATCATTCAAAATGGCACAAAAGCGCATCAATTCTCATCGCAAAGTCACTGCGGTAATACATGCTTATTAAACTATATCAATATGTTGAAATGGGTTTTCAGCGGGTGGCAAGGTCTTTGCCTTACTGGAGCGCGAACGACCCCGTGCGGGAGATCTCGATCATCCAAGGAGGAACGACGATGGTAAAAATCGAAGCGATCATCAAGCCATTTCGACTGACGGAAGTGCAGGAAACTCTGATTCACCTCGGAGTACAGGGCATGACGGTGGCAGAGGTCAAGGGCTTTGGGCGCCAGAAGGGGCATGTCGAATTCTATCGGGGGGCCGAATACCGGGTCGATTTTGTGCCCAAGCTGCTGCTCATGGTGGTGGTGCCAGCAAGCCTTGGCGAGCAGGTGGTGGCGACCATCCAGAAGGCGGCCTGTACCGGAAAGATTGGGGACGGCAAAATCTTCGTATCACGCATCAGCGACGTCATGCGCATTCGAACCAGGGAAACGGGTCCCGAGGCCCTCTAGCGCTGTCGGACCGGGCGCTTGCGGATGGCTTTAGATCATCATTGTGAACAGGGGAAGGAAAGTCAAAATGAAAAGGACATCAGTTACTGGGGGGGGCCTGCTGTTATTCTTTATGATTCTTGTGGTTTTGAGCAGTGGCCTGCCGGATGGTTCCGGGGGGGTGTTACATGCTGCGGAGGAGGCGCCGGTTACGGGGGAAGCGGCCGCCACGGCGATCGATTCAGGTGATACGGCGTGGGTCCTCGCCTCCTCCGCGCTGGTCATGCTGATGACCCCGGGGCTCGCGCTTTTTTACGGCGGTATGGTGCGCCGCAAGAATGTTCTGGGCACCATCATGCACAGTTTCGTGGCGCTCGGGATCATCACCGTGCAGTGGGTGCTGTTTGGTTACAGTCTTGCCTTTGGTCCCGATGTGGGGCATGTCATCGGCAATCTGGATTGGATCGGGTTGCGTGGGGTTGGGCTTGACCCCAACCCGGACTATGCGGCGACCATTCCCCATCAGGCCTATATGATCTTTCAAATGATGTTTGCCATTATTACCCCGGCCTTGATTTCGGGGGCCATTGCGGAGAGGATCAAATTCAGCGCCTATGTGGTCTTCATGATTCTCTGGGCGTTTTTGGTATACGATCCGCTGGCGCACTGGGTATGGGGTACCGGCGGCTGGCTCAAGGAGCTCGGCGCCCTGGATTTCGCGGGAGGTTTGGTGGTGCATATCAGTTCCGGGGTTTCCGCTCTGGCCTGTGCTCTGGTTCTGGGCCGAAGGAAGGGCTATGGGATTGACCTTATGGCTCCTCACAACCTTACCCTGACAGTCATCGGCGGCTGCCTGCTGTGGTTCGGCTGGTTTGGGTTCAACAGCGGCAGTGCGGTTGCTTCGGGGGCGCTGGCAGCCTCGGCCTTCATTGTCACCCACATTGCCACGGGAACGGCGGCGCTGTCGTGGATGGTGACGGAATGGGCCCATCGCGGCAAGCCCACCGCCCTCGGTGCTGTTTCGGGAGCGGTGGCCGGCCTGGTGGCCATTACCCCGGCTTCCGGCTTCGTCGGCCCCCTCTCGTCACTTGTGATCGGAGCGCTGGCGGGCGCAGTCTGCTATGGGGCGGTGAATCTCAAGCCACGGTTCGGCTACGACGACTCGCTGGATGTGGTAGGGGTGCACGCCGTCGGTGGCACCCTGGGCGCTCTGATTACCGGTTTCTTCGCTTCCCAGTTGGTCAACCCGGGCGGCAGTGACGGACTTTTCTTCGGCAACCCGAGGCAGGTTGGGGTGCAGGCCCTGTCAGTCCTGGTGGCCTGGATTTACTCGTTCGCGGTGACCTGGGTTCTCTTGAAACTCCTCGACAGGGTCATGGGGCTGCGCGCCAGTGAAGACGATGAGTCCCTGGGGCTGGATTTGAGTCAGCACGGGGAAGTGGGCTACACCCTGTAGCCGACGATGGCAACTTCACCGGGCCGCGGCGGTCAAGCCGGGGGCTGCAGAGAAGAACGGTCCCGTTGTCACCTCGCCGGGCACAGAGGGCGCAAACGACTCCTTTGTGCCCCGCGGGTGCCTCCTCAGACAGAATCGCCCTCAGTGTTCCAGCAGTCTCGCGAGAACCGCTTCGAGCTGTTCCGGACGGAGTTCATCATAGTCCATCACCCGACCGATCTGCACTGGCAGGATAAAATGCAACCGACCTCGGATGTGTTTCTTATCGGTCTGCATAGCCCGCAGCAGGGCTGCCGGCGAAAAGCCTGGCGGGATCCGTACGGGGAGTTTCCAGGTCCGGCAGAGCGTTTCCAGGCGCATCAGGCTCTCCTCTGCCAGGTTCCCCAGCGACACCGCCAGGTTCGCCGCCGCTACCAGACCGATGGCGACAGCGTCACCGTGTCGGATTTGATAGTTGCTGAGTCTTTCGAGAGCATGCCCCACGGTGTGGCCTAAATTGAGGACCCGGCGGCGACCGGCTTCCTTTTCATCCAGCTGCACCACCTCAGCCTTGAGACGGCAGCAGGCGGAGACGACCTGGAAGAGTGCCTCGCGTTCCCGGTGCCGGAGTTCGCCAGGGTGAGCTTCCAGGTAACGCCAGAGATTTGCATCGCCCAGCATGGCGGTCTTGATGACTTCCGCCATGCCCTGGCGGAATTCCTCAGGCGGGAGCGTCTCGAGGAATTGCAGGTTCATCCAGATGAGCTGCGGCTGGTGAAAAGCGCCCAGTAGGTTCTTTCCCTGTTCCAGATCGACCCCGGTCTTTCCGCCGACGCTGCTGTCAACCTGGGCCAGAAGCGTTGTGGGAACCTGGATATGGGGAATGCCGCGCAACAAGATGGCCGCCAGAAACCCCACCACATCGCCCGTCACCCCACCACCCACGGCGATCAGGGCACTGCCCCGGTCGGCCCCGCGTTCGAGCAGGTCCCCCGCCAGGCGTTCCACCATGGTGAGCCTTTTATTGGCTTCCGAGGCCGGGAAGCGAATGATGTGAGCCGGAGCGATGGTGGGAAAGGACGGGCCCTCGAGGCGTTCCCGCCAGAGGGTGAAGACCGTTTCGTCCCAGATCCAGTAGGCGACGCGGCCTTGCAGGCAGGATTCGAGGGTGGTCGGAAAGGCACCGTCTCCATCGCGGTCAATGACCACCTGGGATGAAAAAGGCGGCGTTCCCGGCAGGTCAAGAGCAAGTTTCAGGGTCATGAGGTTTCTGCTCCCGGCAAATGAGAGGTGTGGCGGTCCCTCCCGGGCAAATCGGGTCAGAAGTGACGGGAGGGTTCTGCGAACAGCAGCCTGTGCAGCCCCCGCAGGGGGAACCCTCGGTGCGGTAAGCACGCAGGAAATAACGCACCAGATAAATGGACACCCCCAGCAAAATCAAAAGAACGAGAACGGTCTGCCACATTCTCAACCCTTACCAGTTTCCTGAGCCCAGCCAGCTTCCGCCCAGAAAAATGAGCACGGCAGCGAGGAAGGCCACGGTGGTGTTGAAAGCCAACGAAAAAAGCCCCCATTTCCAGGCACCCGCTTCCCTGACGATACAGACCACGGTGGGCAGGCAGGGCGCATAGAGCATGATGAAGACGATGAGGGCCAACGCCCGCGTTTTGTTCCAGCGTGAATCCTGGGCCAGTTGTTCACTCAACGACAGGTCTTCAGCCGGGCGTGATCTTCCCATGGAATAGGCCGTACCCATGGTGGAAAGGATCAGCTCCTTGGCGGCAAACCCGGAGAGCAGGGCCAAGTTGGTGCGCCAGTCAAAGCCGGACCACCGGGTGACGGTTTCGAGCGCCAGGCCGAGGCGGCCGGCCATGGAATACTGCAACGCCGCCTCGGCTTCTTCCTGGTCGAGGGCGTGCAGCGCCGCAAGAGCCTGTTCGAAGCCCTCCGGCAGGGTTGGGTCGGGTTCGGGAGCCTGGGCCAGGGTTTCCCGCAATTCCTCGGGCAACTGGGAGAGGATCTCGTGGCGGCTTTCTCGAAAACGCTCCTGCTGGTCGGCGGGCAGTTCAGGATAGGCCATGAGCGCCCAGAACAGGATGGATATGGCAAGGATGATCGTTCCCGCTTTCCGAATGTACTGCCAGGTTCGCTCCCAGGTGTGAATCAGGAGTCCTTTGAAGGTCGGGAGGCGGTAGGGCGGCAGTTCCAGCAGAAACGGGGTACTCGGCCCACGCAGAATGGTTGAACGAAGCAGCTTCGCCAGCAGGAGCGCCATGGACCACGAGAGCAGGGTCAACAGGAACATCAGCTGTGCATGCCGGGCTGGAAAAAAAGCGGCGATGAGCATGGCAAAGACCGGCAGTTTCGCGCCGCAGTTCATGAAAGGTGCCGTCAGCAGGGTGGCCAGGCGTTCTCGAGAACTGCGGAGGGTCCTGGTGGCCATGACTCCCGGAACAGCACAGCCGCCGGCAATGCCCCCCGAGATGATGTAGGCCATGACCGAACTGCCGTGCAGCCCAAAGGTTCGGAAGACGCGGTCCAGCATGTAGGCGACCCGGGCCAGATAGCCCGTATCCTCGAGGATGGCGATGGCAAAAAACATTAGCAGTACCAGCGGCACAAACCCGAGGATTCCTCCCACCCCATCAATGATTCCCGACAGTACCAGGGACTTGAGAGGCCCCTCCCGCAGAGTCGCCTCGCCCAGCCGACCGAGAGCCGAAAAAGCCGACTCCATCAGGCTGACCGGCAATTCACTGAAAGTGAAGGTGAATTGATAAACCACATAGAGAATCGCCAGCATGATGAAGGGACCGAAAAGGCGGTTGGTGAGGACGTGATCGAGCTGATCGGAAAAATGGAGGCGATCGGCTCTCTCGGTCTTGGTTACGACGCCGCCTTTGAGCAGGGCGGCGATGAAGCCGTAGCGGTGGTCAGCGATAATCGCCTCGGGATAGCTTTCCAGGGTTTTCTGCAAATGGTCGGTGACCGCTTCCGCAAGGTCCTCCAGGTTCTTGGAAAGCTCGGCATTGACTTCCCGGCCCTTATTCATGACCTGTTCATCGGCTTCGAGGTACTTGAGAGCGGTCCAGCGAGCCGGCAGTTCCGGCAGCAGACGGGCTTCCGTAATGGCTGCCTCCATTTTATCCAGCACGGGATCAATATCGGGGCCGTAAGAAATATGCAGGGGAGACCACAAAGGCTGCTCCTCGGCATGCTTGAGGGTGACCCTCAGCAGCTCTGCCTTGCCCTTGCCGCTTTTGGCCACCGTTGGGATGACCGGCACTTGCAGGCGCCGGGAGAGTTCCTCGGAATCGATCTGGACACCCCGCCCGGCCGCTGCATCGATCATGTTGAGCGCCAGTACGAGAGGAATGCCCAGTTCGAGGAGCTGGATGGTCAAGTAGAGGTTCCGTTCCAGATTGGAGGCATCCACAATGTTGATGACGACTGCGGGCCGGTCATAGATGAGGAAATCCCGAGCCACCAGTTCTTCCAGCGAGTAAGCCGTCAGGGAGTAGGTGCCGGGCAGGTCCACCACCCGAATCTGATGGCCATCCAGGTCGCAGAACCCTTCCTTCTTTTCCACCGTGATGCCGGGATAGTTCCCCACATGCTGGCGGGCACCGGTGATTTCGTTGAAGAGGGTGGTCTTGCCGCAGTTGGGATTGCCGGCCAGAGCGGCCAGATGCTGCGTTCCAGGACCGTTCATGGCGATTCGTCGACCTGCACCAGGATATGGTCGGCCTCATTGTTGCGCAGGGTCAGGATAAAGTCCCGCACGCGAATCGCCACCGGGTCTTTTAAGGGAGCCCGCCCCTGAATTTCCACCGGCGTCCCGGGAACCAGTCCCATGTCTCGAATCCGCCGTCCCAACTCGCCGTTGGCCTTCACTTTCGCGATCACCCCGCGTTGCCGGGAGGACATGCGCCTCATCGGAATGACATCCATTTTCCATCCTCAGCCGACTGAATTAGGCTCGTCTAACTTTGGCCGCTCAAAGAAAGCGGCCCAGAATTGCCGCTTGCCGTGCCGCCTCGAGGTTGTCGGTCAGTTCGGGGTCGGTGCAACCAGTATCTTATGGGACATGCCCGCTCCCAGACTCAAGGTGCAGCCATGAACACGCACCATGCAGGGGCAGTTGCAGCCGGCGCAAACGACTTCCATTTCCACTCCAGGGTAGATTCCCATGGCCGCCATCCGACCGCACAAATGGCGCCCTCCCTGAATTCCCGTGACCCTGCAGCGCTGCCCGGCCGCGGCACAGGCAAGGGGTACCGCCGAGGAGTCGGGAACGGGGCCGCTCCTGCAGCCACATCGTCCAGTCTGGTGACACTGCTTTAACACCTCACACCTCCCTCGTTTGCGCTTCCCGTAATTAGTTAAAGCAAACTTGTTATAGTGTCAATACCTTTTTCAGTTATTACCACCTTGACATCAGTCAAAATTCAGGTTTTTTTGCTCGTGCCCAGATCGGGACCCGCCGAGTCTTTGGAGTCCGTCGGTGGTCTTCGCCGCATCGGTCTTTCCTGGCCAAGGAGAGTGATTCAGACCCTGCTGGAGGACGCGTGGCATGCCCCAGTGTGATGATCCGGAAATCGCTCTGGAAGATATCAGGACCCACCTCCTGGATGATGGTCTCCTTTCGGTAGAGCAGACTCGACTCTTGCTCGCGCTCTCTTCTCATCCCACCGGCAGCCTCCGAGAACGGGCGCTCGCCCTGCTGCTCCACCCGCCGGTAACCGACCTGCTCGCCAACTATCGGCATCTTCTGAGGTTCCTGGCAACCGAGGGGCAAGACCGGCGTGACCTCCCGCCGGCGCTCTGGGAATTGCTTTGCGAGGTCGTCGCGGTTCTCGGAGGAAATCCCCGGGAGCCGGCGGTTGCGCGCTCGGTCGGACGAGTCTTGCGGCACTTCCCCCCGCGCCTCATGCGCGCGCTCCTGGGCCAATCGCTTCCCGTCAAGCCATTTCTGGCCAACATTCGCCTTTCGTCCTTGGGGATCCCTGCCAGGTCTCGGACGCCTGCCGTGAAGCGCCGATGGCGACACCTGCGCACCCGGCTGCTGGCTGAACCGGCTGCACCTCCCTGGTCTGAGTCGACCCTTGCGGATCTTGGGCACCTGGTCAGACAGAAGCGCTCCGGCGGTCATTTGCGCTATCCTGCGGGGGCCTGGCGGGGTCAGGGGCGCCTGCTAATCCTTGCTCCGGCTGATCCGTTCAGTCGCCCCCCCGCCCTGCCGCTCCCGCGCTGCTCCTGGGGTTGGGTGGATGGCGGCGGACGGCGCTACCTGAATCGGTTGCTGAGCGCTCACTGCGAGGAGCTGCGAGAGGTTCGGGCGCTTGCGGAAACGGTCAGCTGCCGCACCCGGCGGGTGGTGTTGAGCTGGCACAATGCCAGCCTGGCGGCTTCAAGCGGCTGGGCCTTTGCTGGGCTTGGCGCGCAATTCCCATCGACCACCCTGTGGCATTCTTTCGAAGAGGCGGTGCAGAACCGTATTCGTCGTCTGCAGGCCGTCCCGCCTGATGGCCGGAGAGCCTCACAAGCGCTTGGCGCCCAACAGCGACAGCGGTTGGTGGTGCCGAAGATTTACCACGCACTGTGGGAAAAGCGCTTGCTCGCGGGACTTGACCCGGCCCGGGAGCCCGAGTGGCGCAAGGCGCTCGAGCTGGCAGGGAAAGTGCCGGGATTCTCTGAGCAGGGCTTTGCTGAGGTCTGCAAAGGTTTCGGCTGGATCAGTCCGGCCAGTCCTCATCAGCGTCTGGACCTTCCCGCCCTCCTCGACTGGGCCACCAGGTACGACGAGGACTTGCACAACGGTCTGGTTCGACTTGCGGTGCTGATTCAGGAAGGACAACGGTTGCTCGATGAAGGTCGGCTGCCTCACCTGGTGCTTCCCTGGATTGACAAGTTTTTCATTTCATCCCGCCGGGAAGCAGACCGGGAATACCTCGTTGCCCTCATAGGCTGGCTGGCCGGCGCGGGGCCACGCCCTCTGATCCTCTTGTGGGAAGACACGCCTCACCCCCTGGAACCCACCCTGAAGCTCGTGCTGAAGCGGCTTCACGACCAGGGTCAGCCGGTCCGCGGCATTGGGGTGTTTGACTGGCAGGGTTCGTCCCGCGCTCAGGCGCTTGATATCATCTGCCGGGAACACCAAGCGATCATCCTCTTTGCACTCCGCCCCTATCGCGACTGCCATAACCCTCACTCCTTCCAACAGCTGCTGCAGGAACGTCCTTACCGGTTCTTTCGGAATTACGATTCCTCGTGGAAAGATGGGGTCTATTTTCTCTATGCCGGCACGCAGGTCTTCCCCCTGCTGGCAGTGCCCACCGACCGGGAAAACGTTCCCGCCTGGATTGCGGGAGCGGGAGGCAAGTATCCTTTTGGTGCTTACTGGAGAAGCCGGCTGCAAGCGGTCGTTGCGGGAGAGCTGGCGGCAAGCCGTGACACCTTGTCCCTTCCCTATGCCAGGTGGGCGAATCTGTGCTAAGATTTCAAAGCTGGCAAATAGACGCCGGCAGGGTGAAAAAGCGATTGACATTAAATGTGCTTTATCTTTAAGTTTCCGGCGGAAAATGAAGTTCGGCTGGATGAGGTCAGGCATGCCTCTTTAGGGAGACCATCATCGATATCGCAACGTGAGGGGCGCATTCCGGCATGATGAATTTTCAGAAGGCGCGCGACCGGATGGTAGAAACGCAACTGGCAGGGCGAGGCATCCGCAATCACCGGGTGCTGGAAGCCATGCGTCGGGTGCCCCGCCATTTGTTTGTGGAAGAAGCGCTCCAGGAACAGGCCTACAGTGACTACCCGCTGCCCATCGGGGAGAAGCAGACCATTTCTCAACCCTACATTGTCGCCCTGATGTCTGAAGTCCTTGAACTCAAGGGCGATGAGAAGATCCTCGAAATCGGGACCGGCTCAGGATATCAGGCGGCGATCCTGGCCGAACTGGCAGACCGGGTGTTTTCCGTCGAGCGCTTTCCACCTCTGGCATACCGGGCGAGCCAGATCCTAAAGAAACTTGGCTATCAGAACATTTTGATACGCGTGGCGGACGGTTCCCTTGGCTGGCCCGAGGAGGCGCCCTTCGACGGGATCATGGTAACCGCCGGCACACCGAAAATTCCTCAGCCCTTGACCGACCAGCTCAGGGTGGGAGGGCGGCTGGTGCTGCCGGTGGGAGATCGGCTCTCGCAGGAGCTGGTGCTGGTGGAGCGGACCCCGGAAGGAATGCGCAAGACGGATTTCGGCGGGGTTCGGTTCGTTGATCTGGTGGGCAAGTGGGGGTGGGAAGAGTGAGGTCGCGCCAGCCTCTCATCGGCGTCATTGGAGCGGCCTCCTGTTCGTCATCGGCGGCGGCCCTGGCCTTCGAGGTGGGACGCGAACTCGCCCGCCATCATGGAATCCTCGTCTGCGGTGGATTGGGGGGGGTGATGACCGCCGCGGCGCGGGGAGCCAAGGAAGGCGGCGGTTGTACGGTCGGCATCCTGCCGGGACCGGATATCGGCAAAGCCAACCCTCATATCGACATTCCCATCGCCACTAACATGGGGCATGCCAGAAACGCGATCATCGTCAACACCGCCGAGGTGCTCATTGCCGTTGCGGGGAGCTACGGCACGCTTTCCGAAATAGCCCTGGCGCTCAAGGCCGGCAAAGGGGTCATCGCCCTGCTGCCGCAATTCGACATTCCCGGAGTGCGGGTTGTTGCCTCTCCGCAAGAGGCGGTAGCGGCAGCTCTGGCACTGCTTGATAAAGGAGAGGGGGGCACGAGCGCCGCACGGTGATCCTGCCCCGAAGTTGATACCATGGACGAACACTACCCGGTTTCCCCCGACGACCAGGCTGGTGACACACAGCTGGCACTACCGGCAGGGTTGGCCGATTTGTACCGAGAGAACGTGGAGCTCAAGGCGCAGCTGGCCCAGGTGATTGCCACCGCCTCCGCCAATGAGAAGATTTGGCGCCATTTCATAGAGATCGAACGGATTCTGTTCCGAACGCGCCAACCGGACCTGCTGGTCGAAGAGCTGCTCCGGGAGATGAAAAGCCGTTTTCAACCGGACCGGCTGATACTCTTTCTCTGCCAGCCGGACCTACTGGAGCGATTCTTTTCGGAAATCGACAAGGAAAGCGAACCCGCAAGCGAGGGGGCCTGGCTGTTGCCGCTGCCCATGGAAACCGGGGAACTCCTGCTGGGAACCTCGCCCGCACCGCTTCTGCTCAATCCGGACAATGCGGGCCTGCTGTCCCCCTTCCTTCCCCGCGCGGCCGCTCCCATCCGGTCGGGGGTGGTGATTCCGCTGGCCGTCCATGACCTGCTGTTTGGCGGCCTGCTGCTGGGGAGCCTTGATGCCGAACGGTTTCAGCCGGATGCCGGGACCGATCTCCTCGAACATTTGGGAAACCAGATTGCCCTCTCTCTCGAAAACTGCCTGAGCTACGAACGAGTCAAAGACTTCGCGGTGCTGGACCCCTTGACGGGTCTCTTGAATTTCTTTCAGATCCACACGGTCCTGGAGCGTGAGTTCCGAAAGGCCCGTCGCCTCGCTGCCCCGCTCTCGGTCATGCTCATCGAACCGCGGTTTTTCCACCAGTTTGATGATCAGTCGGATCTTGGCAATGAAGTCCTTAAACACGTGGCCAGACTCCTGAAGGAGATCCTGCCCGAGGGGGTGAGTGTGGTGGGGCGATACGGCAGTGACGAGTTCCTTGTGTTGCTGCCCAACGTGCAGGAGGAAGAGGCGGAGGAGGTGGTACCCTACCTCAAGCAGACCATCCGGCGCTCGCCTTTCGGATATGAAAATACGGCCATCCTCATTGAAACCCTTATCGGCATCGGTACGCTGGAGCCGGCCACCAAGCGGGCCCAGGACCTCATCGACACCGCCTACAAGGAACTATGCCGGCTCAAGATGTCCTTTCGTGAGCCCGCCGAAGAATAGCCGGGAGGCTGGCTGGGGTCTGGGTTGAGCGGGCGCTTCCCGGGCATCCCGGGGCAAACCGGCGGCACTTCGTGATTGCCATTCGGGAAGCCGTATGCTATTGGTCCAAGGCCTGATGGAACGGGGCGTAGCGCAGACTGGTTAGCGCACCTGCCTTGGGAGCAGGGGGTCGGAGGTTCAAATCCTCTCGCCCCGACCAGTAAGATCAATTGGTTATTAGTATCAGGCATTATTTGGATAACATTACCGGATAACAATTAGCGTCTCCCCCTTGACGTCCACAACGTTGTCGCTAATGAGTTCCTCCCCCCTAGGTATCTCCGGGAGGTGTTCCATCAATCTTTCCTTGGCGCCCTGAAGGGCGTGGCAGTATACATTTGCAGTTGTGGAAATCGGGCTGTGGCCGAGGACTTTCGATACTGCCGCGATATCTCCCGTCTTATGCAGCAGCGGCGAGGCCAATAAATGTCGCAGATCATACATCCTGCATGGATAGTTGATGCCGGCATTTTGTACAGCTGTCTTAAAGCTCCAGCGAAACTTATTGACAGGCTTTCCTCGGTACTCGATTATGTACTCACTTTTCGCCAACACCCTCTTGGCGAGCAGATGCTGCAGAAATTCATCCGATCTGATCGGAATGAAACGCCAATCTTTCGTCTTTGATCCGAAAACGCGGATGACACGCCTGTCAAAATCGACATCCGACCATTTGAGGGCCAGTAGTTCGGTTCGGCCGGGTCTCGTCCCTAGGTGCCACTGAACCTCGATTGCCCATTTCAGGTGTGGTGGGGCGTGTTGTAGGATTTTTCCGAAGTCATCAAGAGTCAGTTGCGGTTCCTGCCGCGTTTCCTTCATCTTCCGCCACTGAGCCATGGGGTTATTCTTTGTCAAACCCATTCGGATACCCCAACGGAAAGCCGCCCTCAAGTATTGAAGGTACCTCTGTCTTGTGGCTAAAGCCCGGCCTTTTTCTATATAATAATCTTCACTACCGGACACATTTTCGTTCGACGGCAAATTGCGGTTTTTTTCTTGTTGACCGGCCAATCTGTCCTTTTTTTCGGGACATTCGGGTTCAAATCTGTCAGTGTATATTACCAAAACTGCACTGAATGGAGACTGACATGAGCGACAACAAAAAGATTTCAGGCCGTCCGCAACGCCTTGAGAACATTGTTCCCGGTTGAACCTGCTGGGCA
>Ga0255347_1001485_pt1 | contig 37646 bp, 27 predicted proteins | sample wastewater_treat_2_FD_192479 | JGI IMG/M metagenome (GOLD analysis project Ga0255347, IMG submission 192479) | Wastewater microbial communities from Lulu Island WWTP, Vancouver, Canada - plant24 | ecosystem: Engineered > WWTP > Wastewater > Unclassified | place: Canada: Vancouver, British... | reverse complement strand
TGTCAGGGGCAAACACAGACCGCCCTCAGCTTAAAGCTATGCTGGACTATGTGAGAGAGGGCGATACGCTCTATGTGGAGAGTATCAGCCGTCTGGGTAGGTCTACAAAGGACTTGCTGAACATCATTGACACGCTCACCGACAAAGGCGTTACCCTTATCAGCCACAAGGAGAAAATCGACACCGACACGCCTGCGGGCAAATTCATGTTGACCGTGTTCGCCGCCCTCTCACAGTTGGAGCGTGAACAGCTCAAACAGCGACAGCGTGAGGGCATTGAGATCGCTAAGGCTCAAGGCAGGTATACAGGGCGAAAGTCGATCCCCACCGACTGGACGAGGTTCGGGCAGCTCTATGGGGAATGGAGAGCAAAGAACATCACTGGGCGTGATTTTATGCGGAGAATGGGGTTGACAGCGAATACATTTTACCGTCGTATCCGTGAGTATGAGAGCAACCACCATATCACCGAGCCGACCACCGTTTGAAAATAGCCGTCAGCGGAACGGAAATCCCCCTCACTACCGTCCGAGCCTGCGGAGTGGAAAAGTTACCGCTGAAAAGAAAAAGCCCTCAGAAACGCTTACAAAGCGTTTCCGAGAGCTTGCGGTTATTCAGTTCCAATAGGGTTTGTGCTGATTGTGGTATGCTCCACAATTCTGATTTTGACTTGTGTGGGAGCCAATAGACTTAAGGTAATGAAATGATACTCAAAAGTAATAATCTGCGAATTTAGGCGATGCCCAAAACGCTATAAATATCATGAGAAAGCAACATATTATGTAATATCCTACAAGTATTTTATTAACCTTTTTTTGTTTTATTCTAATTATAAGCGAGAAAATTATTAAAATTGTAATAATAATAAGGAATATTACATTTTTATGCTTTTCTACAAACCACCATGATAAGCTGTTAAATTTATAGAAAATATTAATTCCATTACTTCTTCCAAATATTGCTCTTAACGCTGACTCGTATTTCAACCATATACTGTTTGGTGTGTCAATCGAACTTTTATACGAGTAGAGTAAAATTGTTTCAATATTGCCAATTATATACACAGTTATCAAAATAGTAGTTAACACATCTAACTTTTTTACTATTTTTTTCATCTATACGTCCCATCAATAAGAATAGCACTTATCGGAAAAATTATTATCTATTAATAGTTCATAATCAATTCCAATTTTATTACATATTTGAATTATATGATTTTGTGCATCGTAGTCAATTTCTGAATTATTCTGCTTGTTTCGAGGGCGTTTGTTTATAACATTGTCATCAGGATTATCATTATCGTTTCTATGAACATAATCTTCATATGTGTTTTTCATATCCTCATATGTACTAACGTCTAAACGATTATGCAGTTTACCTTTCTTTGATGAGCTTGCATAATTGAATGTTCCCATATTCTTACCATAATCATCGCTTTCTGTTAATAGTTTTCCATTTTTGTCATATACGGCTTCATATATGTTATCAGTGTTATTTGATGAAATAAATTTAATGTTAAATGATCCGTATTCTCCAAACATATGAAAACGACCTTTTTGAGGACTACACATTATCCATTTATCATTAACTTCGGTAGCACAGTTAATAGTTTTTATCATGTCGTCTAAAGTTGCAGGAGCACGATTAAGCTTTAAGTGGAAATAATGAAGCGTTCTATCCACCTCTCCATATGTCTGAACATATTTATTGAATTCTAAACAGAAATTGAGCCAATTCTCATCAGATACCAGATATGTATAAGGACAATTATTAACATCGTCCATCATGAGTTCTATAGCACTATTGGCGACATCTTTCTCTCCTTTTAACTTATAGAAAATATAATCTCCAATATATGGCCAAGCTGTTAATTCCAATGCCATAGGATTCAATTCTCCTGCTTGATATTCAATATCTGCTATATACCCATCAGAGCCAAAATCCTTTATCATTGTATAATCATACGGCTCAGGATCTACATCGTCAGTATAAGTATCACCATCTGTATCAACTGATGTAGGATTTGTATTAACATTGCAAAGTACACACGAATACTCAGACTGGAAGAAGTTAACAACTTTAGCTATCGGAGCACCGCCAACTTCATCAAAGTCACTTATGCCATCACCATCTGTATCCGCTTTATTAGGATCTGTTCTGTAAACCTGACCGTTTTGATATTTTATTCCTTGTGTTTCATAGACATCATATAAACCGTCTCCATCAGAGTCGGTCATATCAATAGAAGATACCGTACTCTGCTGTAACGTTGCCATTACTGATGCTATTTGAGCTGCTGTTGCAGCCTTATAAGGAACTCCGCCTGTTTGAGTTGCTATTGATTCTAAAACGTCAGAATCAGCATCACATACGTTTAATGTATAGATATTTATTGGCTTTTCTGCATTTTTAGCAATTTGTAGTAGCTCTTTTGTGGAGTTATTATTCTCAACATCGCCATCACATATTAAGATAATTATGTTCTTTTCATCTGACGACAGATAAGGTGACATTTCGGTAATCGCAACTCTCAATCCACTATTTGTACTTGTTCCGCCAGATGCAGTCAGAGCTGAAACTGCTGATTTAAGCTCGCTTTTTGAGGTACCGAAATTCTTTACAACGTTTCCAGATGAATTGAATGAAACTAACGTAGCATCATCGCATTCATACATTGCATCGATAAATGTATTCAGTGCAGTCTTGGCATTGCTAAGTCTCTCACTATTCATGCTGCTTGAAACATCAACAACAAATCCTATATTATATGCTGTTTCTATCACACTTGGCTGACGACTGTATTCAATCTTTTCTCTCCATGAATCCAGCCATATTTCTCTGTCAATAACGAGATATGTTGAAAAATGGGTAGTTGTGCAGCTTACGGTATTATTAACGGTATCAACTATGGTATCTTCGAGCATAACATACCCCTTATTTTCCCTGTCATACCATAGGATAATCAAATCTTCTTCAGTGGTGTCATTAAGCAGGGTGTCGTCATAGGTAAAAGTTATAGTAGCAGTGTTGAACTCTGCACTTGACGTTATATTTACTGGTGAGCCGACAATACCTACAACATCACTTGACATTACATCAATGTTGTAGGTGTTTTCAATTTTTACACAGTTTTCAGCATATCCTTTACAATCCAGCTCAACATAAACGCCTGTTATTGCGGAAACTTTAGGATCATCAGAAATCAGCTCCTGCGCAACAGAGCCTGAATAATACTCATTACCGTCTAAGATTCCGTCTCCATCAGTATCAGGATTGTTTGGGAGAACGCCAAGACTAATTTCATCTGCATCATTTAATCCGTCAAAGTCAGAATCAGGTTCAAGAGGATTAGTATTATATGTATTAACTTCAGCTCCGTCATTTAATGTATCTTTATCCGAATCTGAATGCCACGGAGATGTATTTAAGAGATATTCCTGCAAATTAGTAAGCCCGTCATCATCAAAATCTTCATTACAATCATCAATTAGATTATCATCAGTATCGACATCAGAAGGATTCGTATAGGTTACCATTACTTCATAGTAATCGTCAAGATTATCGTCATCTGTGTCCATAACGTTAGGATTTGAATTAACTGATTCTTCTATACAATCTGGTAGTTTATCGTTGTCTGTATCTTTTAATAAATACCAGTTATTGAAATCTTCTATAAAATCTGGGAAATCATTCTCGTTCTCATCCTTCATGTACTGCCACTCATCATAGGGAATATCCAGTGGTTCAGACGTAGAACCTACAAATGAACTTACGCTACTGCTGTTGTTGGCATTAACATTAGGACAGGTCAGCTCGATACTTTCAGCAATGATAACAACATTATTAAGGTTAAGATTCTGAGCATTGATCGTTACGCTGCCGAACGGAGCATAAACAAGACCGTTCAGGTTGACATTCTGGCTGTCAATGACAATATCGCCATACTTAGAGAAAATTACCGAATCGTTAGTATTCTTGACCTCTCCGTAGAGGTTGACATCTTCCAAAGCTTTTAAAGCATTGTTGATATTAATGTTTCCGGTCAGAGTAGCTTCACCCTCTACCTCAGTCGGAACATTGATGTTGATGTTTAACTCGTTAAGAGTGTAGTCCGAATCGTGTTCATCAACATTTGAAGCTGAGAAATACTGATCATCTATCTTATCAAAGATAAAGATCATGGACTCATCAGCATTCTCTGTTCTTGTGCCGTTAATGTTCATATTACCGCTTGAAACGATAGTGCCTTTGGTTGCAACATTACCATTCACACAGAAGTTTCCCGCATTTACAGTAATAGCACCCTCGTCACTCGAAGCGGCGAACATTGTGTAAGGATAGGGATTTGTGTTTTCATCGGCGTGAACTGAAACAAAAGGTATTGCGCTTATCGTCATTGCTGCACTCAGAACGCCTGAAAGCATACGTTTGATAATTGGTTTCATAAATGCCTCCTAAAAAATATTACACTTGAATCTTATACATTACAGCTATTTCATTTTGACTCAAAATGTTCTTCTTAATAAACTTCAAATTCCATACAAATTATTTCATGTGAAATTGCTGTGGATATATATGATACAAGTGTCATACATAGTATACCACTTTGATGACATTTTGTCAACGAATAGTTTATAAAACTCAATGATTTACATATTGGATTTTTTCAGCTTGCTGTACCTGTCTTACAATGTTTGTCTGAAAACTTCTTTATGCCTACTGTCGTAAGTCTCAGGGCATGAAGCAGCTTATGGCCGGTCTTGGTCTGATTCTTCTTGCAGTGATCCTCGTTCCTGTACTCCAGAGTATGATGACGAGTGCTGTCTGATCATCAGATAGCATAGTGAAAAGTCGCTCATGGGTGGGTAGGTATGTGGGATATGAGCGATATTTCAGCAAGCATATAGTATGGGAATCAATATAGGTTACTTGACAGCAAACCGTACAAGTGCAGGAGATGAGGTCTATACACCGTTTTATGCGGTTGAACCGCTGACAGAGTTTCTTCCGAGGGATAAGAAGATATGGTGTCCGTTTGATGAGAACTGGAGTGCCTTTTATCAGTATCTTTCGGAACAGGGTTATGATGTGACACGAAGCAGTCTGCGTGAGGGACAGGATTTCTTTTCTTTTGAGCCTGACAAATGGGATATTCTTGTAAGCAATCCCCCATTTTCAAAGAAAAATGAAGTCCTGAAAAGAGCATATTCTTTCGGAAAGCCCTTTGCTCTGCTTCTGCCTGTGAACAGTATTCAGGGCAAGGCACGGTATAAAATTTTCAACAATGAGATTCAGATGCTCTCCTTTGACAGCCGTGTAGACTATCATACAAGGCAGAATATGGAATGTACCACAAAGGGCAATCATTTCGGCTCTGCGTACTTCTGCCGTGACCTCCTCCCCACAAAGCTCGAATTACGGCAGCTTGTCAAATATGACAGACCTTTGGTCAAACTCTCGGACGGAGGTGATGAATAAATGGGAGTAATCAGCGATGCGATAGATGCTTTGGAGGATTGGTGCTGTGACCTGTTCAAAGACGGTATCAAAAGCCAATTCGACAGCATTTCCAATCTGCTGACCGATACCTTTGCTCATACAACGGGTTCTGGCGGCAGCGGCGGTCTTGTATCGAGTTACCTGACACAGCACCCTGCCAGCTTTACTGGCGGTGCGACCGGCGGAACTACGATATGGACTACTATCGAAACGCTTTGCAATAACGTAGTTGTCCCCATAGGCGGCTTCATACTGACGATCATTCTTCTGAATGAGCTATGTCAGATGGTGCTTCGGGGCAACAACTTCAAGGACTTTGACGATTCGATATTCATAAAATGGATCATCAAAGCCTTATGCGGTGTAATATTGGTTGCCAACACATTTTACATCGCAAGCGCGCTATTCTCGTTTGGCACAAATGTATGCTCCAACGGACTTGCCACACTATTCGGCAGCGGTGACTATTTATCGACTCCGCTTTCGATCAATCCGTCAGCACTCAGCGGTCTGAGCTTGGGTGAGCTGATGACGGTGTGGTTCATATCCCTGATCGTTCATCTTGGGGTGCTGATACTGATAGTCGCTATTGTTATCACACTTTCAAGCCGTATCATTGAAGTTTTCATGTACCTGTCTATCGCACCAATTCCTATGGCAACTATGATGGACAGCGGCGAGTGGGCTTCTATCGGCAAGAACTGGATAAAACAGCTCTTGGCTCTTTCTTTTCAGGGGTTCTTTATCGTAGTTGCACTCGGTATCTTCAAGACATTATTCAGCAATGCTATCGTTTCTCTGAATTCAAGTTCGGACGGCGTTATCATGCAGATGGGTATGCTTCTTGGATATACTGCGGCGCTTATATTTACGATCCTCCGCACGGGAGCTATCTCAAAATCAATTTTCAACGCACGATAAGAACAGGATCGGAGGTCAAATGGCACATTATGTTCAAGTCCCGAAAGACCTTAATGATATTAAGGAAAAATTCATTGCGGGATTTACAAAACGTCAGGTAATATGCTTCGGTATCGGTCTTGTTCTTGGTGCGCCTGTGTATTTTCTTACAAGAGCGTCTATCGGAATGTCGGGAGCGATTTTCGCTATGGGTGCGGTCGCTGCACCTGCGATACTCTGCGGCGTGTATAAGAAAAACGGTGTGTTCTTGGAGAAACAGGTAAAATTCATGCGTGAATACTTCACCAGACCGCGCAAGCGATATTACAAATCAACAAATGTATTCGTGGGCATTGAACGGCACATCGAATACAACAGAATCAAGAAGAAGCTGAGAGATGCCGAAAGGAAAGGCTGACGGCTATACATATATAATAGTATACTTTCGGTGTCTCCGCTTTGGAATAAAGACGGAGGTTACCAATGGGCTTTAGAAAAAGAAATGCCAATAAAAGTGATAACCGCAGCAAAGCAAAGGTTATCATGGGCAAGCCAGCCTCTCAGTTATCAAAAGAGGAGAAAAAGGTCTTAGCCGCACGAATGGCTGAGATCAGGAGTGAAAACGGCGGTAAGAATACTGTGCAGAATACGATCCCATTCCTGTGTATGCACAGGGACGGCGTGTGTCAGGTCAGCGAAAACTTCTTTTCTCTGACGGTGCAGTTCTATGATGCCAACTACTCCATTTCAGAGTTCGAGGAACAGAACAATATCTTTTCAAAGTATTGCGATGTTATCAATCTCTTTGACAATACGATCAAATTCCAGCTTACCTTTGAAAATCAGAACAGGTCAAAGGAAAAGCTGATACAGACGGTGCAGATACCCGAACAGGACGATGATTTCAATACGCTCCGCAAGGAATACTCGTCTATGCTGACCGACAAGCTGCTGAAAGGCAGCAACGGGCAGTCAGCGCGAAAATTCCTGACATTCGGTATCGAATCCACTTCATACAAGGCAGCAAGAGCGAAGCTCATGTCAATCAAAAATGACGTGATCAAGGGCTTCAAAGCCTTTGGCGTTGAAGCGGAAATGCTTGACGGCAGACAGCGCCTTGAAGCTCTCTACTATGCTCTGAATCCTTACAGAAACTCCCCATTCATTTTCGATTGGGATTCTATGCTCAAGGCAGGAATGGATACCAAAGACTTTATCTGTCCGCCCTCGCTGAAATTCAACAAGACTGACTTTGAGATCGGCAGCGCCTACGGTGCTGTGTGGGGTATGAATATCCTCGCCGGAGAGCTGCCCGATGAGATACTCAAAGACTTCCTTGAAATGCAGAACCTATTCTGCGTGAATATCCATGTCGAGCCTTTAGATCAGGTCGATGCCCTGAAATTCGTCAAGAAAAAGCTAACCAATGTTGAGCAGATGAAGATCGACGAACAGAAAAAAGCTTCACAATCCGGCTATGATCCCGACATTCTTCCGCCTGCTATCAAGATGTATATTGAGGACATTGAGAAGCTCCTCGGTGACCTGAACAGCAAGAACGAACGACTTTTCCATATCAGCATTTCGCTGAGAGCCTATGCTAAGAGCAAAAAGGAATTGAAGCTCCTTGCGGAGATGTTAAAGCGTACCTGTCAGAAAAACAACTGTATCATGTTCCCCTATGACTATCGGCAGGAGCAGACACTTGTTTCCACACTTCCGCTTGGATATAACGATATTCCTGTCAGCCGTGAGATGCACACAAGCGGTATCGCTATCTTTGTTCCGTTTACGACAAAGGAGCTGTTTCAGGACGGGCAGGCTACCTATTACGGTATTAACACCTTATCAGGCAATATGATCCGTGCCAACAGGTCAAGGCTCAAAAACCCGAACGGACTTATCCTCGGTACACCGGGTGCAGGCAAATCGTTCTCAGTCAAGCGTGAGATCCTCGACTGCTTTCTGACAACCGTGGACGATATAATCATCTGCGATCCCGAAGGTGAGTATTTTCCGCTTGTTTCGGCACTTCACGGTCAGTTGATCCGTATCGCCAGTAATTCGGAGCATCATGTGAATCCGATGGATATTACCATTGATAATTACCTGTTCAGCAATCCTATGGAAGTCATCGCAAACAAGTCCGATTTTCTGATCTCCCTGTGTGAGATCATTGTCGGCGGCAGATACGGACTTTCCGCTGAGGAGCGTTCAGTCATTGACAAGTGCGTACAGCGTATCTATAAGGAATTTATCGAGAATGAGCCGACTGCGGACAAAATGCCGCTTCTCTCCGACTTACAGCGTGAGCTGAAGAATGAGGGCGAGGTCGCTCTGCGTGTGGCAAATTCCCTTGAAATGTTCGTCAACGGCAGCCAGAACCTCTTTAATCATCGCACCAACATTGATATGACAAACCGTATCATCTGCTTCGATATTAAGGAGCTTGGCAATCAACTCAAAAAGGTTTGTATGCTCATCGTGCAGGATACTGTCTGGAACAGAGTATTTGCAAACCGTGAGGGCAAAAAGACTACACGCTACTACATTGATGAGTTTCATCTCCTTCTGAAAGAGGAACAGACGGCGAAATATTCTGCTGAGATATGGAAGCGTTTCCGTAAATGGGGCGGCTGTCCCACAGGTATCACACAGAATGTCAAGGATTTGCTTTCTTCTTCTGAAGTGGAAAACATCTTCGACAACAGCGACTTCATCTATATGCTCAATCAGGCGGCCGGTGACAGGGACATTCTGAGCGAAAAGCTGCATATCTCCAAAGAGCAGATGAAGTTCGTCACAAACAGCGGTCCAGGCGAGGGACTGATCCGATACGGCAAGGTATTACTGCCGTTTACAGATAAGTTTCCGCAGGATACGCAGATGTACCGCTTAATGACAACTCGTCCGTCAGATTTGGCGTAAACCGCGCAGAATGGAGGATATATGAGCTTACAACGAAAAGAGAATAACCTCCGTAAAGCGCAGGCAAGGTTTAACAAGGTCAGCAGACGTTCAAAGCAGTTTCAGATAGATTTCCGCCGTGAACAGGACAGCAGAGGGCGTTTTCATACCCGTGCATATATCGTCCGCGGCGAAAAGTTCAGTCACGGCGGTCGGGGCATTCTCCATAAGGCTGCCGATCTGAAATACCGTGTCAGGGGCGATAAGCCCTCTGTCACTCGGACAATTCATTCATGGCAGCCGAATACGGCTATGGGCAAGGTTTTCAAGGCAAACGCCAGTGCTGTGAATTTTGCAGTACATGATACGGCGCAGACTGCCGTTGATACGGCTCTCGCTGCGGAAACGGTCGGTATCAAAACAGCCGATACCGCACAGCGAGAGGTGCGGAACAAGATCAAGCAGAAGTATACCCGTGAAGCGGTGGACGATTATCATCGTGGCGTGTTCCTCGTTGGGCGCACGGCGGTCGATGCCGTCAAGGGTACAAGACAGCATTTCAAAAACAAAAAGCTGCATAAGATCGAAAAAGCCAGATTTCAGCTAAAGAAAGCCGATAACAAGCTCTACACAGCCAAAACAGGCAAGCCGAAAATGGCTGCAACAAAGGCAGACCTCAAAAATGCTAAGGCGGAGTTTAAGGCGAAGAAAAAGCCTGCCCACGGCAGCAAGATACGCAAAGCCATGAACAAGCGGCGTTTGCAGGAATACAAGCAGACAAAGCGTGAACTGAAATTTGAGCGAAAAAAGCTGAAAACGGAGCAGACGTTCCGCAGTATGGAGCTTCGCAATCAGAAGAAGATTGCCCGTGACAGTTCGGCAGGACTGCTTGTATTGAAGCCTGTGAAATATACCGCAGGGCGAATGAAAGCATCTTCATGGCAGAAAGCAGTCAATGAAGATCAGGATAATGATTTTCTTCATGCCATTGACTCCGCAAAACGGCGTGTAGCCGAGCCTATCAAGGATAAGGTCAGCAGACCGCAGCGGTTACAGCGGCAGGAAAAGAAGCGAGACAGGCTCTCAAAGCTGAAAGAAAAATCCGACAAGCATCTGAGCCGTCAGGAAAGCAGGCTGAAAGATAAGCATAACAGCTTCAAAAAGCGTAAGAAACATAAACCTATAGGCGGCAAGAAGGGCAAAAAGGTCAAGGATACCCTTTCAGCGGTGCTGAAAGCTGCTTGGAAGTTTGTGAAAAATATCTACGAAAAAGAGGTCAGAAAGTTCTTCGCGGCTATGGTGATCCCTGTCATTCTGATTCTTTTGGTGTTCGGTATCATTACCATGATATTTTCGGCAACATCATCACACAGCGGTTTAACCCTCGGCACTTATGCGGCGCAGGACTATGACCTCTCCGAAGCGGAGAAATACTACACGGAGCTTGCCTATAATCTCAATCAGAAAATACGCAAGGTCGGTGATTCTTCCGACTGGAAGAACGGTCTTGTAGATTTTGGCGCAAATTCGGGCGATCTGACCGATACGCCTGATGAGTGGTTATGGGGGCAGTCCTCGGTATACAACTGGACTCCGCAGTATGATTTCGACTGCTATAAGCTGTGGTCTTTCCTCTGTGCCTATTATTATGATTTTGATGCTGACAATGATGATATTTACTATTGGCAGTTTGACGGCAATACGAAGAATCTGCTTGAAGAAATTTTCAATGCTGAATATGAGTTTGTGTATCACTACGATAATACCTCGCATTGGGAATATCGGAACAGCTTTGACAGCAGAGGGTATTACTCCATTGAGAGCTGCGGCGTTTCGGGCAGTTACGGATATATCGTCATTTCTTATCCCGATGCTCTGCCGTTCAGCGGTTACTGCAACGGCGATACGATCTATTTCAACCTGAGCAACGGCGAGGTGCTGAATTATAATAACGGCTATGCAGCTACGGGCTGGTATCTGAAAAATCAGTTTGCTGATGAGTATGATCCCTGTGGAACAAGGTACGGTGCTTGGTATACCAACGGCGAGACTTGCGGCTATGGCATCTATGATAACGGTGTGCTTGTAACGCCGATTCCCTATGTGATACCCGAAGAAAGCTGGTGCAGTTTCCTCAAAAAATATGACTGGATAACCGACTGCCGTCTTTACTACAACGTCAAGCAGAACAAGACATTTGATGAGGTCATTGCGGAGAAGCTCGGCGGAATGTCACACAGCAATGAACGCTTGCAGTATTACAGTCTGCTGATCGGTACGGACGGTTCGGGTACAATGTACGGCAATCATCAGACCTTGCATAATCTTCTGCCAGGGCCTACTGTCCGCGGCTATACGCTGAAACAGCAGTTCGGATATGAGCTGACTGACTGGAATACCGACAGCGATGGACTCTATCAGGGGATCAAGGTCTACTGCAATAACGGTGACAAGCTCAAAGCTCCGTTCAAGTGCAAGATCACCAATGTCGATACTGCCAATCACAAGATAACGCTCCGAAAGGACGATGTGGAGTATTGGTATGACGGCACGGGCGGTACAAAGCGCGATACAGAAGTCGAGATCACAAATGTTTCACTTCTCAGCGGCTTTTCCGTGGGAAATACGGTCAATGACGGACAGGAGTTCGCACAGACTACGGCAGGAAACGTGAATTTCCACATTTATATAGACACAGACGGCTACGGTTGGGATTACATTGATCCACGACTGGTGCTGTATTAAGGAGGGACAATGGAGAGGATAGACAAAAAGATCGCTGAAAACCATCAGCGGCAGGACTTTCTGCGAAAGCGTATCCAGTCCGATAAGGACGAGCTTTCAAGGCTTGAGTCCGAAGCAAGGGTGCTTGAACACTCGCAGCTTGCGGTGGTTTTCAGTTGTGAGGTCAAGGACGTTAATTTCCTTGTAACACAGGAGCATGATACGCTGATGCGCCTGCGTTCACAGGGCATCACCGATGAAATGCTTGAAGCTCTCGCAAACGGAGAGATCAGGATAGATAATAACAATTCCGAGGAGGAAACAAATGAAAGCAAAGTTTTTTAGTGCTGTCCTCGCTGCTATGGTACTTGCGACGGCAAGTGTCGGCGTAACAGCTTCGGCAGCAGAAGCAACAGAAGCGGTCGAAGCGACTGCGGAAACAATAGCTACAACTACCGTTACAGAAAGTGCAGAGGACAAGTCTGCGGAGACTTCTTCTGTTTCAGAAGATAGCACCGATGATATGGAGAAGTTCCGTGAGGTTATGGGAGAGCTTGCCGAAGCAGGCACAACAGAGATCGCTCCCGATTATGAGAACGATCCATACTACGATACGGACGGCAATGCCACGCTTATTAAGTCCGAGCGCATCATCTATAACACGGAGGAAATGCAGTTCATCGCCGTTACCACAAAGGACGGTCATGTGTTCTATGTCCTCATCAACTATTCGGCTGAGAACGGGCAGGATAACGTGTATTTCCTGAACCGTGTGGACGATTATGACCTCTATGCTCTGCTTTATGCAGGCGAGGAAGATGAGAACGGCAATGCAAAATTCACGCCCGAACAGGCAGCTCAGGCGGCAGAAAGAGCAAACGGCAGAGTAACAGGCAGTTCCACGGCAGACGGCGAAACAGCCGAAACTGCTGACGGCGGTGAGGATACTTCCGAACCCGTCCAGCAGCCGCAGAGAGTTCCTGTAAACATGGGAAGTATCTACCTTGTTGTCGGCGCTTTGGCTCTGATCGGTGTAGGCGGTGCAGGCTTCTTCCTGATGAAGAAAAAGAACGGCGGAAAGGCAGCAGTTCAGATCGAGCCTGACGATACATCTGACGATGAGGAAGATGATGTGCCGATCAATGAAGATGATGAATACCGCTTCTATGACGGCAATGATGAAAACGATGATGAGTAAGGAGAGAAACAATATGAGAGTATGCAGAAAGATCGCTATCGGTATTGCGGCGGCAGTCGGCTCTGCCGCTGCTGTGACCGCAGGGGCAAAGGCTGTGGACAAGTTCCGCAGAAAGTGGTTCGCCAATGGCTTTGAAGCAGGCAGACTTGTGGAGCGCGTGACAACGGCAGCAGATAACGCCCATAAACAGACCGTTATCAAGCAGAAGTATGACAAGCTCTGCAAGGAGTATGACGAGCTTCAGAACGAGTATAACGAGATGCTTGACTATTACGACGGCGATTGACTTTGACTCCACCGGAATCAAAGTTCCTATCAAAAGACAATGAGAAAAGAGAGAGAATTTGTCTGAATGAAAGTATTATCCTTATTTGACGGCATTTCCTGCGGACGTCTGGCACTTGAACGTGCCGGACTGCCCGTGGAGTGCTATGATGCCTTTGAGATCGACAAGTACGCCGTCACAGTCTCAAAGCGAAATTTTCCCGATATTGTTCATCACGGGGACGTATTTGACGGCGATTTTACACAGTTCAGGGGATATGATCTTCTTCTCGGCGGAAGTCCCTGCACATACTGGAGCATTGCCCGAAAGGGGCGTGAAACTACCTCGGACGGCATGGGCTTCAAGCTGTTTATGCAGTACGTCCGTGCGCTCCGTGAGAGTGAGTGCAGATATTTTCTGTATGAGAATAACTACTCTATTCACCAGAATATCAAGGACGAGATTTCAAACTATCTCGGCGTAGAGCCAATCATGATAAACTCGGCTCTGCTGTCGGCGCAGAACAGAAAGCGGTGCTACTGGACGAATATCCCGAATGTTACCCAGCCTGATGATCTGGGCATTATGCTTGCAGATGTGCTTGAAAACGGTATGCCGTGGCAGGATAAGTCCTACTGTATGACGGCTACATATGACGGTGCGGTTCTGTATAACACTTTGAAGCGTAAGCAGCGTACAATGATAGCCGTGCCAATCAATACAATCAACGGCAAATCTCACGCTATTCCGGCTACATATTACAAGACTGGCGAAAGCCTATTCAGTCCATTCGGCAGCGAGAGAGGCAAACAGCGTGTAGCAATCCCTGTCGGTGCCGCCCAGCGTGGCAGATATGCTGACAGCGATAAAACTGAACAGCACATTGAGGTGCGAAATGACGGTAAATCCAACCGCCTGACTACGGTGCAGAAAGATACCCTTGTTTGCTCTCCCGTCCGTGTCGGACAATACGGCAAGGGCGGACAGGGACAGCGTATTTACTCCGTTGTCGGTAAGTCCGTCACACTCTCTGCCAACGGCGGCGGACAGGGTGCAAAGACAGGTCTGTATAAGATAGACCTTCCCGACGGTGACTATGTGATACGCAAGCTCACGCCTGTTGAAGCGGAACGCTTGCAGACTCTCCCCGACAACTATACCGTAGGAATCAGCAATACTCAGCGATACAAGTGTATCGGCAACGGCTGGACGGTCGATGTGATCGCCCACATCTTGGGAGGGCTTCACAATGATTGATGAAGTCCTGAAGAAGTGTGCTGATAACGGCAACTATACCATTTATACAAGTATGTGCAAGGCACAGCGTATTCTGATGCGGTCTTATGATCCCGTGTGCAGTATCAGCGGTGGTTCTGACAGCGACATTGTCCTTGACCTGATACATAAGGTCGATGAGGACGGCAAAGTCAAGTATTTTTGGATAGATACGGGGCTGGAATATTCCGCAACAAAGGAACATCTCGACTACCTTGAACAGAAATACGGCATTACCATTGAGCGTGTCAAGCCTGATAAACCTATCCCGACCTGTGTGAAACAGTACGGCGTTCCTTTCCTGTCGAAATATGTTTCCGAGCAGATGATGCGTTTGCAGGCTCACGGCTTTCAGTGGGAGGACGAACCGCTTGAAGTGCTGTTACAGCGATACCCTCGGTGTAAGACAGCTCTGCAATGGTGGTGCGGTGAACGCTACTCTGACAAGGACGGTATCCAGAAGATAAGCCGTTTCTCTATCTATCGCAACAGATTCCTGAAAGAGTTTATCATGCAGAATCCACCGGATTTCCCCATATCCAACAAATGCTGTGAGTATGCCAAAAAGAAGCCTGCAAAGCGTATCGTCAAAGAACACGATGCAGACTTGGATATAACAGGCATTCGGCAGGCTGAGGGCGGTATCCGTTCCGCAGCTTTCAAGACTTGTTTTTCAGAGTGTAAATCTAAGGGGTGCAACACCTTCCGTCCGGTATTTTGGTACACGGACGGCGATAAAAAGGACTATGAGCAGATATTCGACGTTCAGCATTCACGATGCTACACGGAATACGGTCTGCGGAGAACAGGCTGTGTAGGCTGTCCGTTCAGCAAGCATATCAATGAGGAGCTTGCGATTATCGAGGAACATGAACCAATGCTTTATAAGGCAGCGGTCAATATCTTCGGCAAGTCTTATGAATATACGGCGAAATACCGTGCTTTTGTAAAAGAGATGAAGGCAAAGGAAAAGGAGCAGAAGAAACGTGATAGACTACTCGGCATTAGCGGAACATCTGCCTGTGATACTGGCAGTAACGGCGGCATTGGCTCTGTTGATCGGAGTGCCGTATCTGCTGACAAAAACGCTCCTGAAATGCGAGAAGGAGCGTGACGATAATGTTTGATCCTGACATACAGAAGAAAGCAATCAGCCTTATCATGGGCTTTATTATGCAGTTTTCGGGAGTATCTTCCGAACCTGAACCGATTGAGCTGACAGCGGATAACCTGAATGTATCGACTGTTTCTGTTTCCTGCCTGAAAGTCTCATGGGATTCTGAGCCTGACCGTGATTATTATGTGAGCTGCACGGCTCATGACGATGATTACGCCTACGGCGATAATATGTACTTTGCCTTCAAAGGTAATGACCTCTGCTACATAACAGGTCTCCGTGAGAATACAGAGTACACGGTGACGGTCGAGCCTGTTCTTTCTGAGGAAGAAAAAGACAGATATTCCGTAAAATCTTCAACTGCTGACGGCAAAACCGAGAAGGTCGAGGTCATACATGACTTTCCGTATGAGGACGGCTGGACAAACTGCTTTGCAGGTGAAAGAGCTTCGGGGCTGACGGCAATGCCCAGCTCAGGGGCAATATACGGCTCAAAGGTCGATACCATAACAGGCACGGGCATACGCCGTGACGAGTACGGTGATTACTGCTGTGCTATGGGCGTATGGTACGGATACTGCGGAGATCGTTTCCTGATCGAGCTTGAAAACGGTACGCAGTTTACCACAAAGATATGCGACAGCAAGGGCTATGCCGATGATGGTGAGGGCAAATATCATCACTTCGGTGGCAGCGGAAAGTGTATCGTTGAGTTTATCTACGACGATTATAATTTACCGTCCTGCGTAGCTTTCTCAGGCTCTTGGGGTTATTACAACTGGAATGGTCTTGACCTCGGAGCGAATATCAAATCAATCAAAAAAATCAACTACGGCGAACCCGTAGAGTATTAAACGGAGGTAATCAGAATGAATGTAAAGAAGATCATCAAGGGTATCATGGGTATCGGCGTTGTGGGTGGCATTGCCTATCTCGCCTACAAGGTCGGTGAATGCAGCGGTGAGATGAATGAGAGAGTTCACGCTATGGCTGATGTCGGGGACGATGATTATTATTTCTCTGACTATGACGAGCCTGACGATGGCTGTATCGCTCCAACAGGCAGCGTAAAAAAGTAAAAGCACACTCCCCGATGTTGGGAATGTGCCTGTGAGATATTAAACCTTGTCAAATATACCGTTCTGAAGAATCGTTTTCAAAGCTGATACTGCGGTATCATATGAAACAGACTCAAATAACAGCGGTATGGTAATCGTTTCATAATCACCTTTATAGATTTTCTTATCAATGACCTCTTGGAGAACCTCGGCCACATTTGTACCGTCCTGAACGGAAAGGCACATCTTATGAGGTCTGCGTTCGTCTGCAACAGATTTGGCAAGGTCTTTCAGCGTGTCATCGACCGTAACGATCTCAGACAGCTTATAAATATCGTAGATATGCCGTGAATGTTCGGTAGTGGTATTCAGCAGATAATAATCTGCCAGAGCATACAGCTTGTCAAGCATCGTTCTCTCTGCTGTCTGAACATTCAGCTCAAATGGCTGCAAATCATATTGTTCGATAAATCCGTCAAAGCCGTTTTCATGAAGATACTGGTAAATAAGGCTGTCGGCTTCCATTGCTTTTGTAGGGTAGGCTCTTTGATATATTGCTGTCTCGACAATGAGCTGTTCTTTCAGATAAGCAGCGGAGAGTGATGATGGATAGTCAATGATATACCGGTTATAGTCTCGGCGGCTTTTGATCGCATCAGCATTGGTAAGCTCAAAATCCAAATCGCTGATGAGCTGAATGATATTTGTTTTGAGCTGTTTTCTCTTGCTTTCAGGCGGTTTCGTTTCGGACTGTAAATTCAGGTCAATATCTTCGGAAAATCGCTTGATAATATGGTAGCACTTTGACAGTGACGTACCGCCCTTGAAAACAATATCCGGCATAACAGCAACGATCCTTTTCAGAAAGAGCGTTACGAAATAATCCTTCTCAACGATCTCTGCTTTTACTCCAAGGAATTCAGAAGTACGCAGGACAAGCTGCTCAAAGGTATCCTTTTCATCATGCAACATAATAGATCACTCCGCTTTCTATAAGATTTCGCATAGTCTTATCAGGGAAAAATGGAGCATACTTTGTCACAAGCTCCTGAGAAATATTGCGCTTTCTGATCCAATTCTTGATGACAGCCTTTCTCTCATCGTCAAAATAGCCCGATGTTGTGCTGTTCATCATTTCGAGGAACTGCAAAACGTATATATTGTCATTGTCTATCGTAACTCTTGATCTCCGTAAGATAACTTCCTGATTTCCCACTTTTATTCTGCGGAGCTTGGAATTTTCGTTATTCGTTTGTATCTCAGGAATATTAGACATTTGCGTGGAAAGCCCTGCCTGCTGCAATGCTGTGATGCCTGTATAGAATCCGATACGATTTCCTTTTTCGGATAAATATTTGCGTTCTATGATCGTATTGGGATTCAGAATACTGCTGCCAAACGGAGTTTTAACAGGAATATAATAGATGCCTCGTTCGTATCGAATGATCTGACCGCTTTCACATAGTTTTGCAAGCTCTTTTTTGAGCCAAATATCAGAATAATCCTCATAACGAATATCCGAAAGGAATATCGGTTGATTTTGACCGAATGTTTGAAGAAGATAATCGTACAGCATATTCAGCACCTCCTTTGTTGTACTGAATATATTATACCACATTTGACCTGATAAGTCAATAGAAATATAAACCGAAAGGATAATTTTTATGTCAACTTTAATAATTGCGGAAAAGCCCGCTGTCGGGAGAGCCATATCTGCTGTGGTCGGCGCGAACACCACAAAGATAGGCTACACCGAGGGTAACGGCTACATTGTTTCGTGGTGTGTCGGTCATTTGGTCGGACTGAAATACCCGAATGACTACGGCAACGGCTGGGAGCAGAAATGGAGCTTTTCTCAGCTCCCTATGATTCTCAATAGGTGGATGTTTCAGGTCACAGACGGCACAAAGGCTCAGTACCATATCCTGAAAGAACTGATGAACAGCGACAGCGTGACGGAGATCATCTGTGCTACCGATGCCGACAGAGAGGGCGAATGTATTTTCCGCTATGTGTATAACATGGCTCGGTGCCGCAAGCCTGTGAAGCGTTTATGGGTTTCTTCTTTGGAGGAATCCGCTATCCGCATGGCTCTTACCAATATGAAGCCTATGTCTACTTATGACAATATTTTCAATGCAGGCTATGCCCGTGCTAGGGCGGATTGGCTTGTAGGTATGAACGGTTCAAGGCTGTTTTCCGTCCGATACGGCGGTAAGCTGAATATCGGGCGTGTGCAGACACCTACCCTTGCAATGATCGTTCAGCGTGATGCCGAGGTAAACGGCTTTGTGAAGCAGAAGTATTACACGGCTGACCTCAACTGCGGTACTTTTACATTATCATCTGCAAGGATTGACGATGAGAAGTCCGCCGATGCCCTTGTATCTGCCTGTGACGGCGGTACGGTCACAATCACCTCTGTCAAGCGTGAAGTCAAGACCGATAAAGCTCCGAAGCTCTATGACCTCACAACCTTACAGCGTGAATCAAACAAGGCTTTTGGCTACACGGCGCAGCAGACACTCGATTATACGCAGTCGCTTTATGAGGGTAAGCTCGTTACTTATCCCCGTACCGACAGCCAGTATCTCAGCGATGATATGGCGCAGACGGCTTTCTATGTTTTATGGCTTTGTGACGGTATTTTCGGGTTCGGTATCTCGCATACTCCCGATATAAAAAAGGTCATCAATAACAGCAAAGTATCGGGGCATCATGCAATTATCCCCACAAGCGGTATCGCCACGGCTGCCCTTTCTTCTCTGCCGACAGGTGAAAAGAATATCCTCACGCTGATTGCCACAAAGCTGATTTGTGCAACGGCTCCGGCACACAAGTATGAGACTGTAAAGCTGACAGGTATCTGCAACGGTACGGAGTTTACGGCGACAGGCAGAACCGTCCTCGATATGGGTTGGAAACACTTTATCAAGCAGACTGATAAGGAGAACGATGAAAAATCTCTGCCGTCTGTATCTGAGGGACAGTCTTTCAAGGTGGCAGCAAGCAAGGGCGAACACTTCACAAGTCCGCCGAAGCCATACACCGAAGATACGCTGTTATCCGCTATGGAGAGAGCCGGAAACGAGGACTATGACGAAGATACCGAAAAGAAAGGACTCGGCACTCCTGCAACAAGGGCCGCAACAATAGAAGCACTTGTCAAAAACGGTTATGTTGAGCGAAACGGCAAACAGCTCAGGGCTACGGATAAGGGCAAGGAGCTTGTGACGGTAGTTCCCGATGAAGTGAAGTCGGCAAAACTGACGGCTGAATGGGAATCGAAGTTACAGCAGATCGAACACGGAGAGCTGCCCGAAACGGTGTTCATGTCCGGCATTCAGCATTTTATCGCTGATATGTGCAGTAAATACGGCTCGGTGGATAAGTCTGTTTCTCTTTCGGACGGCGGTAATGAGCCTATCGGCAAATGCCCGAAGTGCGGTGCAGATGTGGTCAAGGGCAAATTCGGCTGGTACTGCAAGGGCAAATGCGGTATGAACATCGCAAAGGTGTACGGCGTGGAGCTTTCCGATGCCCAGGTCAAGGGACTGCTTGACGGCAAATCCACAAGCTACACTTCTAAGGGCAAAAAGACTATTGTACGCCCTGAGATCGTGGAGAATCCCTATAATGGTAAGGTTTACTTTCAGTGGAAAACAGAAAGGGGCAAGAAAAATGACTAACGAACAGCTTGCGAAAATCGCAGAAATCCTCGGCGTTTCCGAGGACAGCATTTCCGCTATGGACGATGATGTCAAAAAGGATATGCAGACACTCTTGGAGACTATTTCTATCAAGAACGATACCGACAAAAAGATGCTTTTTGATGAGCTTGACAGGCTGTGGCAGAAAGGCTCTGTATATATCGGGCTTGCGGAAGTCGCAAAGTCTACGGGTATCACCATTGATACGCTCCGCAGTCTTGACTACGAGACACAGCAGAGCATCGTGTATGAGTACATGATGGACAGCTCACAGATGGCTCGATTTTATGACCTTACCAATAAGGCTCTTGCGGTCGTAGAGCTTGATAAGGTGTCAAAGCTCGTTGGCGTTTCCCTCCATGATCTGAGAGAACTCCCACACAGCGTTCAGGAGCGTGTCTGCGGTGCTTATGCTATGGAGTATGATCCTGACAGCACCAATACGGAACTCATCGACAATATCAGGGAGATGATCGCATCATGAGTGATATGCCGTTTTCCTGTGGTGCTGACATCAACAGCATTGCCAACAGGGAGATTTTCAAACTGGAAACAAGCAAAGCTGCCAATATCGTCATTGCTCTTGAACAGAGCAGTATCCCGTTTTCAGCCAAATACGGTGATAGTGAGATCATCGTATTCTATGACGGCAGCTATCGGCAGGAGCTTGAGGAAGTGGTAAGCAAGGCTGGCTTGGAGAATTATGATGCATTGCTCCGTGTGCTGAAAAGATGCTCTGCTGAGAGCGATTATACTGCCCTGCTGCCAGAGGTCGCAGAGGTGCTTCATACAACTGTTGGTACGCTGAAAAAGCGTCCGCTGGATATTCAGGAGCATTTATGCAAGGCGTATGTCGATTACTGGCAGGCTGACCGCTATACTTTGCACCGAGAGCTTGACCGAATCGTCGCATTGGTCAGCCGTGGCTATGACGATTTGCGTGAATATGAGAAGAAGTCGCATACTCCGCCAAAGCAGGAGCATAGCGATACCGCTTATATCACAAGAGAAATGCAGAAGCAGGCTGCCGAGGAAGTCCGCAGACAGCGCAAAGAAGCTGAAAAGCGTGAACGGCAGCGTGAAGAAGAAAGGAATTACAGATCATGAAGAAGTTTATTATCATCGGAAGTGCCGTTGTTACGGCTGTGACCGCAGCAGTTATCATCATCGTTAAGCGCAGAAAGTGAGGTAGCCTATGCCTATACAGGATAATGAGGATAAGCGTGTTCCCGATCAGCCTGTCCCCGATGCTGAGGAAGAACTCCGCAGACGGCAGGCACAGGAACAGCAGCAGAATGAGAACAGTATTCAGAAATCGGGAAAACTTCTTCCTTTTCTGAATGCTAAGGCAGAATATCATCAGAGCCGTATTGACTCGCTTGATGAGAAAATCGCCAATCAGACAGACAAGATCGACAGGAATAACGCCAAGATCGAAGCCCTGAGTGCAAAGGCAGACAAACTCGAAGATACGAACCGTATGCTGAAAGCGACTTTTGCCAATATGCCCCTTGTGCAGAGTATGATCCGCAAAAACGAGGAGCGTATCAAGGCTATCCGTGAGGATAAGATTCCGAAACGGCAGCAGAAAAGCAAGGCTGGCTGGCAGAAAATCGACAAGCTGACTGCAAAGAGAGCTGTTATCTCTCACAAGTTTGACAGAGTTGTCGCGCTGAACGATGCGATCAGGAGCTTTTCTATCGGTTTCAATAAGGAACGCCGTGAGGTATTCGCTGATGCAATGGACAGGCTGAATGAAGCTACATACCATTGCATTACCGACAAGAAGCAAACACTTGATGCTCAAAAACAGGAGCTTATCAAGCAGTATAACGCTCCCGAAACGAGCGCGGTTGATAAGTTCGACATTCAGAGCAAGATCAATGAAATGACTGCCCGTATTCAGAAGCTCGATGAACGTCTTGAAAAGGTATGGCAGCCTGACGAGTTTTATGTATCTCAGGACAATGATACCCTCGATGCACAGATGGAACTGACAAGTGAAAAACTCGCTGATATTGCAGATAACGGCATTAAGTCCACATCTGAACTTGCAGAGGATACACTTTTCTCTGCTTTGGAGACAGAGGAACTTGATAAGGCTCAGGTGGCGGCGCTGGCTGATAAGTTCAATCATAAGCCGACGGCAGATGTTGAGGTTCAGCTTGAAGATGATTACAACATGATAGACGGTATCATCAACAACGGCTCAAAAGAGGACATCGACAAGGCGAAAACGGAGCTTTCCGATACGATCAAATCTATGGAAAGCCTTGCGGAGAATCCCTATGTTCCGCAGGAGATGAGGGATAATGCTGCGGCAGAGCTTGTAAAACTGAAAAAGCAGATGGAGCTTCTTGCGGATTCCGATGAGGTCTTTGTAGAGAGCTGGCTCTCGGAAATGCTTGAAGACGGAACGGCAGAATTGACCGAAAACGGCGGTTTTAAGGTCAACGCAGACTATTACTTTGAGCTGCCCCGAAATGAACGACATTATGAAACAATGACAGAAGCACAGGCAGCAACCGTTATGTCGGCTCTGACTGCATCGGCAGTGGAGTTCTCCGCTATGTCTAAGGGCGAAGATAAGGTCAGCATTACAGTAGCTAAAAAGGACGTGCCGATTCTGAATGACCTGATGTACTCCGCTATCGGTAAGGTTGCCAAGACAGAAGCAGCAAAGGAAAACGCAGGCAAGGGTGATAAGGGTAAGCATCAGACGATCAACCCCGAATACTATGCTTCTCTCTCGGAAAAAGAGCGTTTCACCAAAGCCGAGCCTGTCAAAACGGCACAGGCAATTACTGCGGAGCTTGAAAAGACAGGCGTACCGTTCTCGGCTGTGGTACGCAAGAATGACACAATGGCGATCACGGTGAGAAAGGAAAACGCTCCTGTGTATAAGAAAATCGAGGGCGATGTCAAGGCATCACTCGCAAAGGAGCGTGTACCGCTGTCCCCTGAAAAGGCACAGGCAAAACAGCAGCCGAAGCGTTCTGCTCCGCCCCAGCGTAAGGGTACGGGGTATTTCTCCCGAAAGGAAATGCAGAAAGAAGCACAAAGGGTAAGACAGCAGGGCAAGAAGCAGGATACTCCTGCCCCTGCGAAAAAGAAAGATAATCAGGGGCTTGAATAAATGCGTGTAACCGATGAACAGAAAGAAAGAGCGGCATACGTCAATCTTCCGCAATTCCTTATGGCAAACGGCTTTGATCTGAAAAAGGTCGGTCGGGAGTATGTGTGGAAAGACCATGACAGCTTACATATAAAAGACAATGCACCTAATGAGCGCGGCGAGTGGTATCGTTTCAGCGAGGGTAAGGGCGGTGACAATATCGGCTTTCTCCGTGAATACATGGGAATGTCTTTTGTTGATGCTGTCGAAGCTCTCACGGGCGAATACATTGACCGCGCCTATACTCCGTCACAGACTTATCTGCCGAAACCCGTTCAGCAGTCGGCAAGGGAGCTTTCCCTTGCCGAAGCTGATAATTGCAGGCGTGTGTTTGCGTACCTGTGCAAGACCAGAGGGCTTGACTACGATATGGTGTCGGCTATTGTGCGTGGCGGCAGTATCGCTCAGGAAGAAAAGACAGGAAATGTGCTTTTCAAGTATTATGACGATCAGGGCAAAATGATCGGTGCTGAAAAGGTCGGCACTTCAACAGAACGCCGATTTAAGGGTATCGCAGAATTTTCGGCAGAGGGACACGGCTTTGAAATAGTCCGCGGCACGGGCGAAAAGGCTCTTTTCTTTGAGTCGGCAATAGATATGCTCTCTTATCTGCAAATGCACAGTCAGGAGCTTTCCGATTGCAGGCTCGTTTCCATGATGGGCTTGAAACCGAGTATTGTCCTTGATACAATGCATCGTCATAACATATCACCCGACAATGTATTTTTATGCTCCGACAACGATGAAAAAGGCAATCAGTTTGCAAAAAGACTTATGGAGCAATATCCCGATATGAAGCGTATCGCAACACCAGATACATATAAAGACTGGAATGATATGCTTCGTGGTATCCCCAAAGCAGTAGAACAAGAAACAGAAAAAAAGGAGGTTCAGCATACAAATATGCAGTATTACGGCAATGAAATGTGGAACAAGGCAACAGATAACAGAGATAAGAGTCTTGTCTCAATTCAGACTGCGGATTTTGCGAGATTGCAGAAACAGCTTGATAATTCGGGCATTAACTATTATGCCTATGCCCGTGATGATTCCGTTATTATGGCGATCAATGACAAAGATGTGGAGTGGTTCAAGCAGATCGCAGACACTCCCGATCTTGTTCCGACGAAATCGAACAGACCGTATTCTCCGCCCGAAAAAAACATCTTTGGTCCGGCGGAGTATCGCTATATTCCGCAAAAGGAATATGTGTCGGCTGACCGTGACCTTGTGTTGAAAATGGCTGATATTATGGCTCGGAGAGGTATGCAGTTTTCGGGCAGAATTTATCCGTCCGGCAAGGGTACACTGACGGTGAGCCACAATGACCTCTTTACCGTCCGCAACATCAGGGACGAAGTGACCGCTATGCGCCGACAGTTTGCAAGCCCCGAAAAGGGACAGGAAGTCGGCAATCGTGACTATCGTGCGAACCGTGATACACATTATTATATGAGTAAGCTCACGGTTGAGCAGTTCAAGGAAGTCAAGCCGTTTTTGGAGACAAGTGTGAGCTATCATGCAGTTTCCCGTGACGGCAAGGTCGCATTTGCAGTCGATAAGGAGAACGCTCCTGCTTTTCATCGTGCGCTTGAAAATGCTGTCCATGAGGTCGATATGCTCCGTAATATGGCTGACGTCGGTCTGACAATGGAGCAGAATGTCGCACTCTCTCCCGTGGTTCATCGTCTTGCGGTGGAAGATGTAAAGCTCGATCTCGCTGACTTTTTCGATAAGCGTTATGATGAAGCGCAGTTCGGGGAAATGCTCTCCCTTGTTAATGCGTATCTGTCACAAGCTCCTGCGGAGCGCTACGGCGAACATTCCAAACTCAACGATATGCTTGAAGCAAAGAGCAGTTTTGACCGCAGTATCGAGCTTTCCGACTTCTTTTCTCAGCACGGTTTTTCCGATGAGCAGAAGGCAGCTATTACCGCTATGTTTGTCGGTGATGTAACACGAGGACAGCTTGAAAGTATTGACGAGACTTTCACGGCTGAGGATATTCAGGCGTATGACGAAATTCTGCACAATGCTTTGCAGGAGTCCGATGTTGCCGACTTCCTGACAGCACATAAGCAGGCGGTCATTGACCGTGAAAATGCTGCGAGAGTGCCGACAGAGGAAGAAGTTTTATTCCCGAAGGCTGACCTTGCAAAATTCCTTGCGGAGCGTACCCCGTCCTCCGATGAGTGGGAGGATATGGCGTATCCGATGTTTGAGCGTGGGTATCTTGATAAGCATAAGCCCAGCGACAAGGCGGCTTTCGGGTATAACCTGAGTGAAGCAGATTTGTATGCACTTGCAGAGCGTTATCATCATGGTGACGATATTCGCCGTGAGCTTGCCCTCGGTCTTTTAGAGGGCGGTACTTCCTCTGACATTGAGTTTGTCTTTGAGGACGGAAAAATGTCTGACCGTACCTATTATTATGCCGAAAATCTCCGTCACTCTCTGCATTTGGAGAGGACTGAGGACGGATATAATTGCAGTTTCGGCGGTATGGAGCGTTTTGTTTCCTTTGATGAGATCGGACAGGCTTTCATTGACCGTATTCATGAGGAATTTGATGATTTAGCCTTTTGGTGGGTTCGTGACGATATGCAGGAGGCTATTCCCGACATTTCTGATGAAAGAATTGCTGACCTCCTTACCGCTTTTGACGGTGCGGCAATGGCGGATTGGGAAAAGGGCGATAATATCCCGAAGCTCAACCGTATCAAAAAGGCTCTCTATGATATTCTCGGTGATGAAGCTCAGACTGAAAGGGCGTTTGCTATCATTGCAAAGGAAAAGTATCATGTGACCGTTGAGCCTGAAAGCTCTATCCATTTCGGACTGTTCGGCAACGGAATTACTGCCTACGATGTGTCACGCACCGATCCTGAAACGCACGACTATCCCACGGTCGCACATATTTCTGCGGAGGGCGTTGTCAAGATTTATGATGATAATATTTCCGCCGGGGATATGGAGCGTATCAATGCACAGGCGCAGTCGGCTCGTGAAAAGTTCATGAGCGATTGGAGCAAGCTGTCTGCTGCACAGCAATTCCAAAGATTGCTTGACCGTGCGGATATTTCAACCTCGTTAAATATCAGCAGTGAAAAATCGCTGTCAATGGAGCAGAAGATCGAAAAGTATATGCCCTTTGTTTTCTTTGGTGAGGGTGAGCGCCCTGAGCCTGAGCAGGAAAAGCCCGAAACAGCAAAGGCGTCCAATCTTGCTGTCGGTGATATTATCATGTATGACGGCGCTCGCCGTGAGATCGAGGAAATAAGTGCTGACCGTATCAAGATGAAAGACCTTGATGCTCCCGATTACGGCGGTATTCTGCTCGGCACTTCCGATGTTTTCACTTATGAGGGCTGGCAGGCAGATATGGAAGAAAAGGGCTTTGAGATTCTGTCTAAGGGCGGACAGACAGCAGAAAAGGCAGAACCGGAGGATAAAGGGCCGGTATCGCTCCGCAAGGTCGGTGATTTCTATGAAATGTATGGCAAAAATGCGGAGATCGGTGCGGAAGTCCTCGGACTGCGTATGCTGTCTAAGCACGGTCAGCCTATGGTCGGTTTCCCTGACCATGTAAAGGACGAGTATTCTAAAAAGCTCAGTGATGCAGGCTATTCTGTTCTGATCGAACAGGCATTTGAGCTGAATCCGCCGAAGCGTGAGCCTGAAAAGCTCCAGACGTTACAGCAGGTCGTTGACACATATTTCGGCACAGACTGCGAGTCTGCCGAAACGGAACACGGCACATGGAAACTGGCTATTGCTGACGGTGATAAGGTCGGTGAGCTTTTCTACGGCGGTGAACCTGTCTGCGGTATCTATAACCGTGGCGATAAGATGGAGATCGAGCCGTACCATGAGCTGTCCACTTTCCCGAAGCTCCTGCAAACGGCAATGCTTGAGCATAATCCTGATAAGCCCGTGGAGATCATGGACTTTCAGCGTACCTTTGAAACTCCGCTTGACAAGGCAAAGTGGCTTATCAACGATTTCTGTGAAGCTGAATACCGTGAAGAAGCGGATTTCTCCGATCTGCACAATGTCGGTCTTGCATTTACCACGCTGACGGACGATGAGCTGCCCATTCAGGTGACGGCTGACCTTGTAGACTTCAAGATCACTCACGAATTTGACGGAGAGGTCTATAACACGGAGCAGTATGACAGTATCGAGGATATGATCGAGAACGGACTGACAGGGCTTGACTTTTCTGACCTTGTTTCCGTTCCCGATGAGGTCATTGACAGGCACATGGGCAAGGACGAACAGACGGTTGACCTTATGAGCGATGCCGCCGATATTTCCGATACTTCTTCTTCTGCCGATGATGTTCCTGCGGTAACTCTGAAATACAAGGGCGATGCCGAGAGCCTTGACGAGATCAAGGATAAGGCACTTTCCCTCGGTGCGACTGTTATCGTGGATAACGCTGAGGGTATCATTTCTATTGATACCTATGAAAATCATCAGGCGGAGATTGACGGTGCAGCCTATGAGCTTGGTCTTATGGCGGTCGATGATGCTCCTGCGGTGTCGGAGGATATTGACAAGCCCCTGTTCACCGATGCTGCTGTTATCGAGGAGATTCAGCGGAGCGAGGACGATGATGTGCCGTTTTGGGAGAAACCCGACATTGAGGGCGAACAGCTTTCTTTGTTTGGTGATCCCGAACCGCTGACAGCTTCTAAGCCTGCGCCCGAAAAGCCGAAGTCGGAATTTGCAAAAGGTCCGGTGGTGGACGGTGTTCAGGTCTATGAAGCACTCGCAGCGGAAATTGACCGTGGAACAGGCTTCGTTCACGGCAAGCTCCGTGTGCAGGACTTCTATGAAGAAAAGCACCCGACTATTCAGCAGTTAGCAGATTTTCTCAAAACGGAATATGGCACGGGCGGTCATAGCGGAGAGGGCAATATCTCACTTGTTGACTACAATTCTCAGGGTATCACTTTCAACTTTGAGAACGGCGAAAAGTTCCGTCATTCTTGGTACAATGTAGCTGTTATGACAGAGAGCAGACTTCGGGACGATACCTACCTGTCTGCCGAACAGAAAGCAGAGAGGGCGGCACTCAAAGCGGAGCAGTCTGCTGAGGAACAGACTCCCCATACCGTGGAAGTCGGTGACCGATTTCGTCACAAGATTAGTGGCGAGATTTCTGAGGTTATTTCGCTGACAGGTGCGTTACCGTTCTATACGGACGATTGCACTGTTCAGCGTGACAGCGGCGGTATTGCTATTACGGAGAATATCTCCTATGATAAGCTCCTGAACAGCGGAATGTATGAATATATCGGCAGAGCTGAACCCGAAAAGGAACAGTCTGCACCTGTGAAGCCTGAGCCTGAAAAGGCTGATGATACACCCGATAAGCCTGCGGTTACTCCTGAAACGGAAAAGCCTGATATTCCTACGGTCAAGAACCTGTCTCAGCTCAAAAAGGCAATCAAGCCGGGAATGATGTTTGAAATCACCGATCATCTCCGTCCTGAAAGTATTGGAGAGCGTAGAGTGGCAACGGCTGTCAATACCGTTGATTTTACTTCCCGAAAGCTCGATGAGAACGGAGAGCCTACGGGTAAGGATATTCACATGGAGTTTGACCGTGCGAAGAATTGGAGCTTTGACGGCGGTGAGCTGACTTCTCGGCTCGACAACGGTGATATACTCATGAGCTTTCATTTCATTGACAGATTGGAGCGTGAGCAGACAATTCATGCTGAGAAAGAGCCTATACCTTTATATACAGGCGAATGGGCTGTTGCGGATAACCGTGAGCTTTTCAGAGAGATCGTTTCTGAAAACGAGCGATTTGCAAAAATGGCGAGTGAGGTTATTGGAAACAGCAAAAATCCCATTGACAGCGTGAAGGCTCTTGTTGGTGAGTTTGGTATGGAGCGTACTGCGTTTCTTACAGCTTTGAATATTGTCGCTCACCCAGGTGACGGCAGATTTTATCCTGTGGATAAGGAGTGGTCTTGTAAAGTTCTTTCTCCGTATCTTGAAGTCTCGCCCGATGAGGTAATTCATCTAGCTCCTGAAAAAGAACAGCTTTTTGAGCGTATGATTAACGGCGGTAAGCTGTATTCTATCCACAACACACATCTCGCTCAGTTTGCAGAAACACTTATGCCTGAATATGAGAAGTATTTGGAAAGGTCACGCTCTGCCGAAAAGACAGTCCGTCCCCTTGAAAAAGCAGAGCCTACTGCGGAAACTCCCGATAAGAGCGATAATTTCACCATTACTGATGATACTCTCGGTGAGGGCGGTGCAAAGGCAAAGTTCCGTGCCAATGTCGATGCGATCAGAACGCTGAAAACGCTTGAAACAGAAAAGCGTCCTGCAACGGCTGAGGAAAAGGAAACCTTGTCGAAATATGTCGGCTGGGGCGCTTTGGCTAAGGCTTTTGATAAAACTGACGATAAGTGGGCCGCAGAGTATCAGGAGCTTGCAGAGCTTCTCACCCCCGAAGAATACCGACAGGCAAGAGCTTCGGTCAACGATGCTTTCTATACATCTCCTACGATTATTGACGGTATCTATGAAGCACTCGGCAATTTCGGATTTGACGGCGGTGCTGTATTAGAGCCTGCAATGGGTATCGGCAACTTTTTCGGCAGAATGCCCGAAGATATGCAGGCAAACTCTAAGCTCTACGGTGTAGAGATTGACAGCTTGTCGGGCAGAATTGCTCAGGCACTCTATCCCGATGCGGATATTGCAATTCAGGGCTTTGAGAAGAACCGTTTTCAGAACGGCTGCTTTGATGTAGCGGTCGGCAATGTTCCGTTCGGTGAGCTTGGTTTCCGTGATACCGTCCATGATACCACAAAACTGCACGATTATTTCTTTGCAGAAGCTCTTTCTAAGCTCAAAAACGGCGGTATCATGGCTTTCGTGACCTCGGCAGGCACACTTGACAAGCGTGATGAAAGCACTCGCCAGATGTTGGCTGACAAGGCTGACTTTATCGGTGCGATCCGTCTGCCAGGCGGTAAGAACGGTGCTTTTCACGATAATGCCGGAACAGATGTCACTACGGATATTATCTTCCTGCAAAAACATGAGGGTAAGACTCTTGCCGAAATGTCTGATATTCCCGATTGGGTGCATATCGGTGAAACGGCTGATGGTCTGCCGATCAACAAGTATTTTGAACAGCACCCCGATATGGTGCTTGGTACGGTTGTTGAGGGTAACAAGCTCTACGGCTCAGGCACTATGGTTGTCGCTGAGGACGGCTTTGATCTGAAAACGGCACTTCATGAAGCGGTTGGAAAGCTCTCTGCGGAGATCAGTCATGAGCGTGGCAGAGATGTGTATGCTAAGACCGCAGACGGCGTTCAGGTACAGATTCCGTCAAATCTGCGTAATTATAGCTTCTTTATGTCTGACGATCAGGTGTTCTTCAAGAAAAATAACGCCGCCTGCGAGTTCCGTTTCGATAAGGGAACAGCACAGCACAAGCGTTTCAAGGCTTTTATTGAGCTTCGTGACCTCACCCGTGAGCTTATCGAAGCAATGGAACTTGACAAGCCGGACAGCGTCATCAAGGATTTGCAGGCAAAGCTGAATGTGGGGTATGACGATTTTTACAAGAAATACGGGCTTATCCATTCTCAGACGAACAAGCGGTATTTCAGTGAAGACGTGTCATATAACCTTGTGGCAGGGCTTGAAAAGAGCTATGATAAAAATAAGCTCGTTGAGAAGTCGGATATTTTCACAAAACGGACGATTATGCCACCAAAGGCTGTAGAACACGTTGAAACAGCACTTGAAGCACTCACGCTCTCCGTTGCGGAGAAAGCAAGGGTTGACTTTGAATACATGGGAAAGCTGACAGGTATGACGGAGGACGAGCTGAAGCATGACCTTGTGGGCGAGATTTTCAAAGTTCCCCATACGGAGAACGGCTATCAGACAGCTTCGGAGTATCTTTCCGGAGATATTCGCAAGAAGCTCCGTGAAGCGGAAGAAATTGCGGAGTACGATCCCGATTTCAATATCAATGTATCGGCGCTGAAACAGGCAATGCCCGAACCGCTGAAAGCAGGCGATATTGATGTAAAGATCGGTGCGACATGGCTCGATTCTAAGTATTATGAGCAGTTTATATATGAGCTGTTGCAGACACCTGAGTATCAGCGCAGTACAAGTCCGTCCGCACGTTGGAATAAGAGTTCTATCATCGGCGTGGAATACTCCGAGCTTGCAAATTCATTCCATGTGAGCAATAAGAGTGCAGACAAGTCTGTACTTGCAACACAAAAATACGGCTCTAACAAGATGAACGCTTATGACATTTTTGAGCATATTCTCAATCTGCAAGAGCCGAAGGTCTATAAGACTATCGAAGTGCCTGACGGTTTCGGTGATACAAAGGAAAAGCGTGTGGTGGATATTGATGCTACCCGTGTAGTCCAGCGTAAAGCCGATGATATTCGCAAGGCTTTCAAGGCGTGGATTTTCAAGGACAGCGTTCGCCGTGAAGCTATCGTGGAAAGATATAACGAGCTTTTCAATAGTATCCGCCCTCGTGAATATGACGGCAGTCACCTTTCTTTTCCGATGATGACTTCGGATATTAAACTCCACGATCATCAGAAAAATGCCATTGCTCACGCACTTTTTGGCGGTAATACGTTGTTTGCTCACTGCGTGGGCGCGGGCAAAACCTTTGAAATGATTGCAACAGCTATGGAAAGTAAGCGGTTAGGGCTTTGTACCAAGAGCCTATTTGCAGTGCCGAATCATCTGACGGAACAGATCGGCGATGATTTTCATAAACTATATCCGAGTGCCAATGTTTTGGTAGCTACTAAAAAGGATTTCAAGAAAGAAAACCGTCAGCAGCTTTTTGCGAAAATCGCAACAGGCAATTATGATGCTGTTATTATCGGTCACTCTCAGCTTGGAAAAATCCCTGTTTCTAAGGAGAGACAGGTCATGACCATTCAGAGCCAGATCGACGATATTCTCCGTGGTATCGAGGAACTGAAAAAGAGTGAAGGCTCTAAGTTCCAAATTAAAGCTATGGAGCGCAGCAGAAAAAGTCTGCAAAAACAGCTTGATAAACTGCAAAAAGTGAATCAGGACGATACCCTTACATTCGAGCAATTAGGCGTAGATAAGCTGTTTGTGGACGAGTGTCACGAATTCAAGAATCTTTTCGTAAGCACAAAATTACAGAACGTGGCGGGCATCTCCAACTCCGCTTCTCAGAAAGCACTTGACCTTTTCTTAAAGTGTCAGTACCTTGATGAGAAAACAGGCGGTAAGGGCGTTGTCTTTGCTTCGGGAACGCCCTACGCATCACCTTATCAACACTAAAAAATACCGAAATTCCGCACTTTTTCAAATGCTGAATTTTACCTCAATACCTGTTTCATCGGATATAAGCACGACATCGATCATCGCTGCCGCTATATCGTGCTTCTCCTGCACCGTCAGCTTATCCCACTGCTTCATAGGTTCTTCCAAAGGCTTTGTGTCGATCGCCTTACGCTTACGGCACATAGTCTGCATTTTTTATCAAGCTCCGATTTCTGTTCGTGCAGGGCGCTGACACGCTTCTGAATGTAGTCATAGAGTACGCTGTCCGCATCAGCGAGCTTTTCCATGAGCTTCTGTATTTCGCTGTCAATGCGAATGATTTCCGTCTTGATACTCTCTGTTTCGGTGTCGGGCTTGCTGTCCTCACGCTTTGCGATTTTGAGCTGTTCAATACGCTTCTGCATTTCTTTCAGCACAGCGTCCTCGACCTGTCTCGGCTTTAACTGAATGGGCGGAGTGGGACAGCCGTTCAGCGTGAACTTGCCGTAGTCTATGAAGCGATGATACACCACACCTTTTCTGTTCGCACAGTGATTGAAGTGCATTGCATATCCGCAGCAGGCACATTTCACCATACCCACAAGCCAAGAGTTCATAGCCTTGCCGTTTGTCGGGAACTTGCTCTGGTGCGACTTCCTGTCCTGTACTCTCAGCCACGTTTCCGCAGGCACAAGCCCCTCATGGTAGGCTACCTTGACAAAATGCGTATCATCAAGCCCGGCGTGAACGAACAAACCGTGAATACCGTCATAGGCTTCAATATCGTCAAGCATTTCATATCCTTTGGAAAGAAAATAACGGTATACCTCTTTGTCGGCTCTCACATACAGCGGATTTTCAAGAATACGGCTCAGGTGCGATCTGTCAAGATTGGAAATGCCTGTTTTGGTGCGTGGTGTCGGTCTTGAAGCATTGATACCGTTCTCCGTCATGTAGCGGATAATATCGGTCAGAGAGTTTTCGGGGTGCTGATACAGGTCATACGCCACACGCACCGCCTCAGCATTCTCCGAGGGAACAAGCACCGAGCCTGTTTTGCCGTTAATAGTCCGTCTTTCGGGAGTATAGCCGAACTGAACTTTTCCACCCTGATAAAAGCCTGTTTCTCTTGCCTTAGTCTGGAAGGCATCAGCCACTCTTGCGGCAATAGTTTCACGCTCAAACTCCGCAAAATTCAGCAGATTATTTCGCATCATTCGCCCCTCTTTTGTCTCCGTATTGAACGGCTCAGAGAGCGAATAGACAGTCACACCGTAGCGGTCAAGCTCGTCCGTGATATTCAAGTATTCCCTCATATTTCTGCTAAAACGGTCATACTTTTTCACGATAATTCTGCTGATAAGTCCCTCACGGGCATCGCTCATCATCTGCATAAATGCGGGACGGTGCATCACATCTTTGCCCGACTTGCCGTCATCGCAATAGATACGATAATCGCATTCTCCCACAAATCTGATACACTCCTCCTTCTGTGCAGAAATGGACAACGAATTGTTGCCCTTATCCTTGTCGCTGACGGAACGGCGTACATAGATAGCCGTGATACCGTCATTTGTTTTCGTTGTTCTTTTCATTGTTGACCTCCAATTGCGTTTGCAATCGGACGGTTGGTTTTACATCTATATCATAGCGCAACCGTCCGAAAATTGCAACAGCATAATCGTAACTGTAATCTTTTTCGGCAGATTGCCTTATTATTCAGTTTCTTCCTTTGTTCCGTTGCGGCGCATTGCACCGAGGAAAATATCGTACATCTTGTTGATCTTCTGCTGTCTGATCGTTTCGGGAACATCATCAGGGTAAGAAACTCTCACCTTGATACCCTCATCAGACACATTGTCAACTGCCTTCTCTCTTTTCTCTACGGCAGATGTTGTATTCAAATTTTAGTCCTTTCCGACAGCTTTATCTTTCTCGCTGTCTGTCATTTCGGGTTTGGTAATCAGCATCATCGCATCTCTCAGCTCATGCTGAATTGTGTAAGTATCGCAGTACCAGTTATCGACATACCGCTTGCAGACAGCAAGCTGAATATCCATAGGTCTGCGGCGGAGCGTTCCCTCCGTCATATGCAGGAGTTTTGCGACAGCAGGCAGGAAATAAAGGCAGTCATCGCCCTTATGCTCCGCTATCTCCCTACGCTGTTCGGCATACTCGTCCGAGGTGAATTTTGCGATAATTTCATCAACGGACTCCTTGTAAATGCCGTCATAGTTGAACAGCATACGCTCTTTATCAAATCGCCCTTTGAACGGGATACCACTTGCGGCGAAGGCAATGCTTATCTGCTGTCCCTTGTCGGAATTTATCGAAACATATTCCTTGTTGCTGCTATCATAATCGTCACCAACGAGGAAAACATAGTCACTCATTCAATGCCCCCTTTCATCAATCCTCGTCAAACAGAGTACGGGGAGAATCCTCATACATAGTAGCCTTGTCCTTATCCGCAGGAGCATTGTCCGTCAGACTATCAATATCCGAATCGGACATACCGCCGTCACGGAGCTTTTCAAGCTGTTCATGTTCACGCTCGATAGCGGAGAACAGGTCTTTGCCGCTCAGCTTGTACTTGTTGGCAAGCGCCGTCAGATAGAGCTTGTTGTACTCCTCCATTTCCTTGTCGAGCTGCTTCTGCTCCTCAGCGATCGTAGCCTGTCGCTTAGCGATCTTCTTTTCGAGCTTTGCCAGCTTGTCAGCGATAGAAGTCGTAGCCATATCATCACCACCATTCTGAAATTTTAGTCGAGCTGATACCTCAGCCCCATACTAAAATTATAGCGCACTTTCGAGGTGAAAGTCTATTCGCAGTGCGCATGAAGTTGAGTGCGCCATAAAAGTTTTCTTATCGTGAAAATGTTATGGGGAAAATAAAAAAGCGGAACGCTTGCAACGCTCCGCATTAAGTAGATATTATTTCATTTGATTCTATTACTTTATGTTTGTAATAACCCAGTCGTGTTCTTCGTGCAAATATTCATTTCCGCAGTACGGGCAGGCTTTCACATTGCGTGCATCGAAACTTCCACCGCATGACGGACAGCTAACGGCTGAGAAAGAGAATCCAAGCTCGGTCGGAGCTTTGATATGCTTTCTGATACGCATTCTGTATTTGTCAGTTTTACTTTGGATTTTTCCTTTTTTGTAATGAAGACAGTCAAGAAAAAGCGTGACCTCTACATCACAAACATTATCTTTTATTTTGCAACTGTTTATGTTGAAGTTGAATAGCTGTGCTTCAATGATGTCAGCCGCTTTTTCAGGACACTGACACTTACAGCAGGCAAGCTCTGTGGCATCCTTGCTGTAAACAGCCATTCTGAACAGTGATGTGATTTTATCTCGGAAGTATTCGATTGAAAACTCAGGATCATGCCGTTTGATCTTATTCGCATAAAACAGAGTTGAGCCTGTACCTCCTCCGCCCCTCATATTCTTGCCCATAAAGAATATGACCTCAAATAGCTTTTTGGCTCCAAACAACATAGCACCGACAATACCTCCGGCAACAATGCCACCGGTGATTTTTTCTATTGCGCTGCTGTTCTGACCTGTGAACAGGACGTAAATCATTGTCAGTAAAATGCTAACCGTTATAAAGATTGCCAACTCACGCTTGTTTTTAGCAGCATTTTTGTCTCTGTTATATTCCTCGCTAATGAAAAAATTAACGACCTTCGGATATAGTTCGCTCATAAGGAATCCGGTATCACAGTATTTACATCCAGATTCGAGTTCCCCAAGAGTAGACGGCGCACCGCAGTGAGGACAGCATAACGGCATAGAAGCACTCGGCTGGGTATCATTTTTCAAACTCTGGAATATCGTACTCAGACCGATGTTCGCTGTATTTTTATAGATCTGAGTCTGATTGCATCCGATGTTTCTTGTCATGCACATATTTCCGTTGACACTGCTGTTTGTGAATACTCTGTCGCTGTAAGAAGCGCCATAGATATTGCCTGTGGCTGATCCCGTATTTTTGAGATTGCATTGCATATCAAGTCCGAGCGATTGCAGTTTTTGTCTTTGCAGCTCTAAGGCAAAGCGAAGATCCTGACTCGCAAGTTCGGGCATTTCCCCTCCGTTATACCATTTTGACATCTGCCTTACGAATGTTTTATATGGCTCTGCCAAATCAGAATGTTCCGTAAAACTAAAGCCAAAAATACTCATTTGTTATTCCTCTTTTCAATATTCAAGCCAAGCGCCTGTTGTTACCTCATTATTATACCACACCGTCCCTGAATAATCAATCCCATTTCTGAGAAAATCTCCCCTCCGAAATCGCCGTCATCATCAACAGAAATACCGTGTTGAAACTATGCAAGAGGGAGAATCATCATGAACAAACTGTAAACTTTTCGGAAAATCATGAGCATTTTCTCAAAAACGTCGGTAGTAAAGTAGACCTGCTAATAAAAGTCAATACCTCAGAATGCAATTTCACGAAACTTTCATATACGGAAA
>Ga0255347_1001483_pt1 | contig 37700 bp, 25 predicted proteins | sample wastewater_treat_2_FD_192479 | JGI IMG/M metagenome (GOLD analysis project Ga0255347, IMG submission 192479) | Wastewater microbial communities from Lulu Island WWTP, Vancouver, Canada - plant24 | ecosystem: Engineered > WWTP > Wastewater > Unclassified | place: Canada: Vancouver, British... | reverse complement strand
CCCCTGATCCTGTCCCCGCCCCTGTCCCCGCCCCCGATCCTATAAAAAGCATGGAACCCCTTTTGACTCTGTTGTATACTCACGGGGCGTTGGGATATGTTCGTTAAAGTAACTGGAAAGGGACTTCAATTATGAAGAAACGTTTACTGATTGCCCTGCTTGCCCTGCTTGGCTTAGCTACCTTCTTTGTCATCATATTCGTTCTGCGTGTAGTGCCTGAACCCACCATCGAGCAACCAGTTCAGCAACCAGCCGAGCAACCGGCGGCAATAGCAGCCCCGCCAACGGTAGGTCAGACGGCGAGAACCGCGCTGCCACCCGTGCGACAAGATGAGGATTCTGAAGCCGACGAGGGCGCCGAATACTACAACATGTCTCCAAAGGAGTATCACCGTGTACGCATGGTTACTAGGGGGTTGGGTGTTCCTCCGAATGCAGATGGCCTTAACAGTTATGGTGGTTATAAGTTTGTGTGGCGCGAGTGGCGAAAGGATTTCGACATCAAAAATGCTGCCAAAGCTGCTCAAGAGCTTTATGCGGAATTGAAGGAAAAAAAAGTTCTCAGTGTCGCCAAGCCAGTTATTGAGCTAATTGATTTTCCAGTTCCTCCTTTCGCCAGTGGTGATGATTGTCTGACCGATCCCACCTTCAAGTGGCGTGTTGTGGTCCCAGTAGACTCATCTGTTGAGTCAGTCGAGGCTCCACTGCAGCTAGGATCGTTCCCAGAGTACTCAGTGCTTACACTTGTGGATCCGTTTGTGGATGACAAAGATTTGTCCAAATTGGCTGTGAAATTGGCTCAATACAGTCCAAACACGACACGCTATCACATTATGATTCGCTATAGGGAACTGTTTAAATTCAATTGGAAAAGTGCTCCTGGGGCGGTTTCAGACATGATGGTGCTTTTCCCCAAGTAAACAAGCCTTGTTTAGAAATCGATTGCGTAGACCCCGTCACTTATCAGCTTGATTTTGTTGCCATCGTTCATGGCTAGGTCCATTTGTCTGACAATCACTCTGGGTTGCATTTCTTCGACGTACACCCTGTCAATATGTACAACAGCCTCTGGTTTTGAAAAGTCCTTGGCTCCCACCTGACCACCAAAATGGTCGCTACGACCAAAAGCAATGTGTAAACCAAGCTTTTCATCAAGCAAAACTTCGCCAATAGGCTTGATCCCAAAGTCAGACAGTACTCCAAGTCCCAGCTCTGCCAAGTTTCCGTAGGCTGGCTCTGCTTCCAATAATCTGCGTTCATGATCGGCCACTGGTCCATCACCTTGCACCGATGTTGCCCTGTTGTTCGAGATTGGGTAGACAACCACCTCGTCGCCAAGTTGCACTGGTAGAAAACCTTCAGATTTACTGGGTCCAGCCTCTCCTTCATAGGGGACTATATAGGCTTCACCTGATGGTAAATTGCCTACTTGCCCATTTTCAGGAAACAAACCGCCTGATGCGTGGGCTTTTCGGTGGCGCAAATCTAAGACCAGTTTGTAACTTTCAGTGCCATCCACCAAAAAGTCCAATTCCGCTTGTGTGGCGTCATCCAAAAGGTCACAAAGCAGCCTTACCCTGCGGTTTATCTCAGTGTAATCGAGCTTTAGTGCCTGAAGCATGTCCAAGGAAAAGCCTGGCATGGTAACGCCTCGAAAATTCAAACGTCTAGCCGCCAGCTTCAGTGGGGCGGTAGCTGAAAATTCGGTGGGGGCAACCACGAATGGCGTGTTGGACAAAATCTCATCAAATTCAACGGCTTCGTTGGGGTCAAGTTTGTCGGCATCGCTTGGCAGGTTGTTGGGGTCCAGCAGCCAAGCGGTGTCCGGCAGATCCGCGTTGTTGCGCCTTGGGTTGCGATAGCCATACAGCTTTGCTTTGAACTGGCCATTTGGGACTGCATTCATTGCCACAACCCATTGTGCAGCGATTTGTCTACGCTTGTGCCAGGTCTCTTCATCTGGCACCTCAAAATCAGGTAGGTCTATTAAAACCGCCAGGTTGCGCTCTTTTGGCTCAGGAGAAAAAACGCGGGTGAACAAAGACTGTAGCTCAACGCCTTCGAGATTTCGATGCAAGGTATCCTCCATCACAAGTCGGCTTACTCTATCACGATTTTGTCTCGACGGCAGTTTCGTTAGAGTCGTCAAACTCATCTATGCGTCCTTGCCAAAGCCAATGGCGGGTTTCAGCCACTAGTACCCCCTGTAAGGCCAGCAGGGAAATCAGGTTTGGGACAGCCATCAATCCATTTGCAATGTCGGCGAAATTCCAGACCATGTGCAGTTGTAAGACAGAGCCACCCATGATTGCGACGACCCACAGCAAGCGGTACGGTATTATCACTTTTGTACCAAACAGATATTCCGCTGCTCGCTCACCGTAGTATGACCACCCAAGGATGGTCGAAAATGCGAATGTCAGTAAACCGACGGTCAGAATTATTGAGCCCACGACAGGCAATTTGGTAAAGGCGGCGTGGGTCAGTGCCGCACCTGACAAACCGTTCATCCATTCTCCTGAATTTACAATGACGATTCCTGTTAATGCACACACGACCACGGTATCCCAGAAGGTGCCAGAGGCGGAAACCAAGGCTTGACGGACTGGGTTTCTGGTTTGGGCTGCTGCGGCCACAATTGGGGCGCTTCCCAAGCCGGATTCGTTGGAAAAAAGCCCCCTGGCGATTCCAAAGCGCATTGCTTCACGGATCCCTGCTCCCAAGAATCCTCCAACAGCTGCCTGACCAGTGAAGGCAGAAGACACTATCTTTACTATGGTGTCAGGTACGGTGCGCCAACCAATTACAATGAGCACCAGGCAGCCAAGCACGTAGAACACGGCCATGAATGGGACCAGTGTTTCACAAACTTTTGCAATTGAACGTAGGCCACCCAGAACTACCACGGCTGTTAGGATCGTTATAACAATACCAGAGGCCCAGGTGGGAACTCCCATGCTTTCATTGGCCATAGATGTTATGGCGTTGGCCTGGACCATGTTCCCGATCCCAAAGGCCGCGAAGGCTGTGAACAGTGCGAACATGATGGCCAGAGGCTTGCATTTAAGGCCCCGTTCAAGGACATACATGGGGCCGCCGGCAATGGTTCCATCAGCCTTTGTGGTTCGATACTTAACAGACAAAAGGGCCTCGGCGTATTTGGTGGAAATCCCAAAAACACCTGTAAGCCACATCCACAAAACGGCCCCAGGTCCACCGGCAGCTACGGCTGTGGCCACGCCTACAATGTTGCCTGTACCTATCGTGGCAGCCAAGGCGGTTGTGAGAGCCGCAAATGGACTGACGTCTCCGCTTCCCCCTTCGTCACGTGTAACCGACAGCTTGATGGCTTTGCCGATGAAACGCTGAATAAAGCGCAGACGAACAGTGAGGAAGAGATGGGTGCCGACCAGCAAAATCAGCAAAGGTGCACCCCACAACCATCCACTAGCCCTAGAAAGCCAATCCGCCAGTTGTTGAATCGCTTGCTCCATGATTCACCTGGTTTCAGTTAAGAGCGTCTTGTTGTTGGGATTTTAGCACACATGTAGATGGCGGGACCAGATTTTTTGCGGGGCAGGGGGCGGGGACAGGGGCAGGGACAGGGACAGGGGCAGGGACAGGGGCAGGGACGGGAGGCAGGGGCGGGGGCAGGGGCGGGGACAGGGGCAGGGACAGAGGCTAGTCCCAGAGGGCTTTGGCCATGGCGTCGGCTACTAGCATTCCTTTGGTGGTTGGGACCAGGACGTCTTGTTGGGTTTGCAGAAAACCGTTTGAAATCATTTGTTCAATTAATCGATTCTTTTGTTCGTTGTTTGTGACTAGCGCCCTCGGCACTCCATCGCTGGTTCGTAGGCCTAGTGCCAAACGCTCAAGCCTTTTTTGGTCATCGTTTATTAATTCCAGGCGTTCTGGATTGGGGGCCTGGATTTCCTTTAGCCAGACGTCCAAGTCATCAGCATTCCACCACCTTGCGTTTCCATCGTAGGAATGTGCCGCAGGTCCCAGGCCTAGATATGGACTACCATCCCAGTAACGCGAGTTGTGTTTTGCTCGAAATCCAGCCTTTGCAAAGTTCGAAACTTCATAGTGTTCATAGCCTGCTTTGGCCAGAGTGTGACTGGTTAAAATGAACATTTCTACCAGAGTCTGCTCATCAGGCATCACCATAGCTCCAGATGCGACTGCTCGTCCAAACGGAGTCTGATCTTCAACGGTTAGCTGATAGCAGGAAATGTGCTCGACCTCAAAGTCAATGGCCCTTTGTAATGTCTCAAGCCACGCCTTTTCACTTTGCCCAGGCAGGCCATAAATCAAATCAATGCTGATATTTGAAAAGCCACTTTTTCGCAGGACTTCTAAGGCAGAAATGGCGCCCGCTGTGTCGTGGCGACGCCCCAAGAAACGCAAGGTATTGTCATCAAGTGCCTGAATTCCAAGGGAAACTCTGTTGAATCCAAGCTGCAGCCATTCCTCGCATCTTTGGGCTGTAACATCTCCAGGATTCGCCTCAATGGTGATTTCAGTCATTGAATCAAACGACTGTAACTCACCAATCCAACCAATAGCCGTTGATAAGACAGAAAATGGCATCAACGAAGGAGTCCCACCACCCACATACAAGGTTTCAAACGGCCCCCGCAAGCCCCCAACCAGATCAACCCCGTCCCTGTCCCTGTCCCCGCCCCCGCTCCTGTCCCCGCTCCCGTCCCAGCCCCCGTTTCCGTCCCCGTCCCTGTCCCTGCTCCAACCCCTCCGCCCCTGAGCCGCCACCCCAACCGCCCATTCCATGTACCCCTGGCCGCCGCTCCTTGTCGCAAAAGCACAATAAGGGCACTTGGTCGCACAAAAAGGCACGTGAATATACAAGGAAGGCCTTGGATCTTCGATGGAAACTTGCAAATTGGGTCCTTGGCTAGATCCGTTAATCGTCTTCGCCAGTCTTAAGTACTGCAATAAAGGCGGATTGTGGAATTTCCACGTTTCCAACCATTTTCATTCGCTTTTTTCCAGCCTTTTGCTTTTCCAATAGTTTTCGTTTTCTGGAAACGTCACCGCCATAACACTTCGCAGTGACGTCCTTTCTAAACGCTGAAATCGTTTCTCGGGCGATGATCGTCCCGCCAATCGCCCCCTGAATGGGGATTTTGAACATCTGGCGCGGGATTTCTTCGCGCAAACGCTCACAGGCGTGTACCGCCCTAGTCCTGGCACGATCCTTGTGAACAATCATCGAAAGGGCGTCGACCTTTTCCCCATTCACCAAAATGTCCAATCGCACCAAGTCCGACTCGCGGTATTCCAACATCTCGTAATCAAACGAACCATAACCTTGGGTGATGCTCTTTAGCCTGTCATAGAAATCAAAGATGACTTCCCCAAGGGGCAGGTCAAACCGCAGTTCCATGCGTCCTGGGGCAGGGTAGTGGATCTCGCTGTTCACACCTCGCCGCTCAAGACAAAGCTTCATGACTGCGCCCATGTATCTATCCGGCATCATTATCGATGCCCTGATATATGGCTCTTCGCCTCGTTTTATGTACGCGGGGTCAGGATAGTGAGCCGGGTTGTCGACGACTACCATCGAATCGTCGTCCAGGTAAAAGTGGTACTCAACGCTAGGTGCAGTCAGAATCAGGCTTTGATCGAATTCCCGTTCCAATCTTTCCTGAACTATTTCCAAGTGCAGCAATCCCAAAAACCCGCACCTGAAACCTTGACCAAGGGCGATTGACGAGTCCTTAGTGTAAATCAACGCGGCGTCATTTAACTTGTAACGCTCCAAGGCATCAGCCAGATCCTGGTAATCGTCTGATGAAACTGGGTAAAGCGATGAAAAAACAACAGGTTTGGCTTCTCTAAAACTGTACTTGGCCTCGGTTGCTGGGTTGTCTTCTTTGGTAATGGTGTCACCAATTCTGGTGTCAGCTACCGTTTTGATCCCAGCTATCAGATAGCCCACGTCCCCAGCTGTCAGTTCATCGCGAGGCTCCCTGACTACCCTGAAGGCCCCAACTTCCTCGACCTTGAAGGTCCTGCCCGTGGACATCATCTGGATGGTATCCCCAGGTTTAATCGAACCGTCAAAGACTCTACAGTGAACAATCGCCCCCCTGAATGGATCGTAGTGAGCATCAAAAATCAACGCCTGAGTAGGGGCATCACTATCGCCAACCGGTGGAGGAATGCGGTGCACTATGGCTTCCAGAAGTTCAACGATTCCCGTGCCTTGTTTGGCTGAAACCTGGATTGCCCCTTCTGGATCAAGGCCAAGTTCCTGTTCGATTTGCTCCTTGGCCATCTCAATATCTGCTGAAATCAGGTCTATTTTGTTAATTACCGGAATGATTTCAAGGTCATGCTCCATTGCCAGGTAGAGGTTGGCCAATGTCTGGGCCTGCACCCCCTGAGTGGCGTCAACCAGCAGCAAGACTCCCTCACAAGACGCCAAAGCCCTGGAAACTTCGTAAGTAAAGTCCACATGCCCAGGGGTATCAATAAAGTTCAAGGTGTATTCTTGCCCAGACTGGGATTTGTACTCCATGTTGACCGTCTGGCTTTTGATGGTGATTCCACGCTCACGCTCAATATCCAGATTATCTAGCATCTGGTCTCTAAACTGACGCCCAGCAACGATTCCGGCGTGTTGGATCAACCTATCGGCCAAAGTAGACTTGCCATGGTCAATGTGAGCGATGATGCCAAAATTACGAACCAGCTTCATTTAATTGTCCTTTTTCCAAACTCCTGTCTGTGTCACACGTTTAGCCAGGTGCCAGCATGTTCGCCGCAGGAGGCTCTTTAGTCAATAGCCCCATGCCAGTTCCCAAAATGACCAGTTGGCCGCAGCCTATCTATATAAAAGGCGTCCCCATAAAAGGCGTCCCCCTTTTTAGCAATTCTTGAAACGAGTTCAACCATGAAAGACAAAGGGAAAAGTGCATACGCCCTTGACTTTTCATCGCTTCAGACCCATTATACTGATGCGGTCCATGACTAGTTCACTCCCCGGCTTTGCTGCGGGATCTCATCACGCGTGTCTGGTTGTGGACCGCGTAAAAATGCGATATCTCCTTTAGGATTAATTCAGGATATTCAACCATTGAATAGTGTGTGCCTCCAGGGATAAGCATCAGTTTTGCCCCTGGGATGGCGCTGGCCAGATATTTGCCGCTTGATACTGGCGTCAGCAGATCCTTGGTTCCAGCTGTCACCAATGTTGGCACCTTAATCGAGCTCAAATACGGCCTTGCAGAGTGTTCGTGAAGATTCAAGAGCAAAGTAAAGAACTGGGAGTAGTCGTTTTCAGTAAATTTTTGAACGATGTCATCAAATATGTCTGGAGTGCCAGACAACAAGCCCAAGGAACTTAAGAGGTTCGGAAAAAGTGGGTGCCTCATCAGGGCTTTCAGGGCCGGCTGAACAACCCTTCTGGAGCTTATACCAATCTTAAGCGCCCCTTTTAACAAAGGCTCAATGGCTGGCAGGCCCAAAACCGAACTTAGTACATGTTCAAAAGCCCCATTAATTAAAACCAACGACTCGACATCGTTTGGATGGCGGTGATAGTACTCAAGCGAGAGCTGAACGCCCATGCTCCAACCCATGACTGGGAACGACTTAAGCTTTTCAAGCTTAACTATCACCTCCATGTCTCCAACATGGTCTTCCAGCATGGTTCTGTCAGGGTTTTGTGGCCAACCTGAATCGTAAGTACCCCTGGGATCCCAGGTAATCATTCGCCATTCGTCGGCAAAGTGTTCAATAATGTACTTCCAGCAATACAAGTTAGAACCAAGTCCAGGGGCAAGGATCATAGTTTTCTTGCCACGACCGGCGTAATAAACGGCGATTCTTGTTCCATCAAACGAGGTTATTTGAAAAGTATCTATTGGTGTATGCACCGCTGGATAAAGGGGGTTTTGCATCGTGATGGTCTCCGAATTTTAACCTTGGGTTTTGCTAATGTTTGCGGCACTTGCCACTTGGCTTCTGCCCCTTTGTTTTGCCAGATATAAGGCGCTGTCGGCAGCATTTATCAAGTCCGAAACGTTGTCTGCGTGGTCTGGGAAGGTTGCAACCCCTATACTGATGGTAATGCCTGGAATTTTTTGGCCTGCCTCATTAATCAGCTCACTTTTTTCCAGCGACATTCTAAGCTCTTGGGCAAGGCCAATAGCCGCTTCATGCCACGTTCCGGGCAGAATCGCCGAAAACTCCTCGCCTCCAATCCTGCAAAGTATATCGCTCTCTCTAAGGCGTTCTTTCATCACACTTGCTAACTTTTTAAGCGCGATATCACCGCTTGGATGTCCATAGGTGTCGTTAAACTGTTTGAAGAAATCGACATCCATCGCAAGTAGGGAGAACGGGATTCGTAAGCGTTTGGCTCGCACCAATTCCTTTCGGATAGTATCTTGGAACTGCCTGAAATTAAACAAGCCTGTCAGACCATCCGTAATGGCCAGCTCATTGAGGCGTTCATTTAAATCCGCCAGAAGTTTATTTGCGCTTTGCAGTTCGTGTGTCCGTTCAAGAATCTGAAATTCCAAGTTTCTTGTATGATTTTCAACGGTGTCGGCCATTTGGTTAAAGGTGGTCGCTAGCATCGAGATCTCATCCTTTCCATATATCTTGGCTCTAGTGCCCAAGTTGCCATGGCCGTACGAGGCGGCTGCCTCAGTCAGATTGTCAAGTGGCTTTATCAATTGAGTGTTTAGCAGGCTGATTAGCAAAGCGGCCGACAAAATACTTGCCAAAACAACACCCGTTATGATGCCAATCAAGGAGTGCGCCATCATTCGTTGAAGGCGATCAAGTCCTAAAGCAGTGGTCAGCGTCCCCCATCTAATTCCAGGCAGGTCGTCAATCTGGGTTACAAGCGGGCGGCTAACCATCAAGATCCGTTCTTTATTCTGGTAGGCATCGCGTAAAATGGGCTCATCTGCATTAACCGCCTCAATGCTGAATTCGTCATCAGCCACCCTTCCATAGTAAAACTGTTTGGAGTGGGCGATTACACGACGTTCAGGCGATAGCACCTGTACAAACCTAACATCCAGCTGCTCTAGGTCATAGTCAGTAAGAGTAGTGACCATGCGGTCCAGTGAGTCAATGCGACCAGTGGCCAGATCTTCGGTCGCGCTCACTGCCAAGGCATCGAGAAAGGTTTTCGCTCTGAGTTTGGCCTCGGATTCCATATTCACCCTGAGCATGAACAGCAATATGACGCCGGAAACCAGAGTTGTTGATAGCAAGATGCTGATAGCTAGCAGTGGAACTTTTGTTCTTAAGTTCATTGGGCACCGCCGCTAAGTTGTTGATATGCCTTCAAAGTTTCGCGTACCGTGTCATAAAAGGCGTCGTTCGATCTGGCATATCCAACCACAGTGCCAAGCGGGCCTAGCGCTGTTCGTCCTGTATGCGTGGAATTGTTCAGTGTAGCAAAGGCACGCTCAACCTTGTCGATAATCGCTGGATCAAGGTCTGGATGAATAACAACCGCTTCAAGGGGGATCCTGCCTGTGATTGCCAATATGGATAGGGCTTTAGTATCAAGGCCTTCTCGCCTAGCTATTTCCAGGCCCGCATCAAAGGTGGCCCCGACATCGATGGTTTTAGAAAGTACCGCCTCAATAACGGCTAGATGACTTCCAAAATAGACGACTTGTTCCATATCTAGGTCTGCATTAATCCCGTCAGCCAGCAAGCGGACACGTGGAAAAAGGTCTCCAGATGCGGAGTTTTTTGACACCAATCCAAGTTTTCCGCCGTTAAGTTGTCGCACATCGTCAATGCCCGAGTCGCAACGAACCACAAGGTAGCCTGTATACTTGGTCTGACCATCCTGAACTGTCGTCAAAGAAGGCTGCAAGCAAGGCATGAGCTCCTTTGCCGCAAGATATTCAAGCGGGGGTAATAAAGCGATTTCAAGCTGTTGCGATTTGAGTTGGGCCGTCATGTCGGCATAATCGTCAATAGCGACAAGCTCGACTGGGATGCCCGTTACCTGTTCCACATAATCTGCGATGCCTTGATAGCCACTCAGCATTACGTTGGAGCTGCCAAATGGGGTGGCTCCAAGTCGTAAAACGGGGACAGTCCTTTTGCCAGGTTGGCATGCCTCCGTGGTGGTAATTGTTGTTTCAGGCTCTTTGGGTGGCCGATGGCATCCAAGAACAGCTGCGCCTACGAAGCACGCAAGGACAAACGTCGAAACGGGGCGCAAACTAGTCCAATTCATCCGGATTTTGGTGGTTAAGGCAATGCTGTTAAGTTGAAGGAAATTTGCCATGGCGCATTCTACTGTCTCTGCGCTTTTCCGGCAACCCCAAAAACCTTCAAATAGTTAGTATTCAGAACGTTGCCTCTTGTCCCTGCCCCCCGTCCCCTGGCCCCGCTACAGATCCTGCCAATGAATCTGTTCTGACTCCTGATTGTTTGTTCTTTTTGGCGTTTGATCTCTTCGTTACAGTTTAAAAACATGTCCGTGGGCATCCTTCCGGACCCAAAATCTCCCGTAGCCAGCCCGACTGTCTCTTAGTGACATCGTCCGGGCGAAATATACGATTGCTAACGTGTACGTTCATCCTTTTGGCCCGGACGGGCCGCTTCGCGGCCTTCATGTCAACCAAAAGACGTCGGGTCCCGGCAACTCCCGATAGCGCCCTCCAGGATTGCCCCCGGACCATGTTGCAGGGTGCCCTCTCGACCTTCTTTTAGCTCCAGATCCTGCAGATCAGCACGATCATTTCCCCGCCCCCACCCCTGTCCCCGCCAATTTCCCCTGTTGACATCCCTGCCTGTTCGAACTACAACTGCGTCTATGGACGAAATCCTTGATGATAGTCTAACTGCCCAGATTCAATACCAAGATGGTCACCCTGTGACTTTGCGCCAAAGCAAGGTCAGGCTTTTGATCAAGGGTGAACCTGCCCAAGAGCTGATTTGTGAAAAGGACACCATTTCAATTGGTTCTGCGCAACGAAACGACGTCGTGCTGAAAGACCGTAGGGTCAGTCGCGAGCATTGCAAGATTGTGTTGGAGCCGCTGGGCTATGTGATTACTGACCTTGGTTCGACTAATGGCACCTATGTGAATAAAACTCGGGTGCGTGAGGCTTTTTTGACAAGTGGGGCGAATCTGAATCTGGGTGGTTTGGAAATGAAGTTTTTCATAATCAACAAACAGATAAAGATTGCGCCGTCAACAGAAGATCGTTTTGGGCTGATAATTGGTCGCAGTCGTCAAATGCGTGAAATCTTTACTATTTTGGAGAAAATTTCGCCAACAAATTCGACGGTTGTGTTGGAGGGACAGACTGGGACCGGTAAAGAGGTCGTGTCGAGAACGATCCACACACAAAGTCTGCGAGCTAATGGCCCTTTTGTGGTCTTTGACTGTAGCGCTGTCCCAAAGGACCTGCTTGAGACCGAGCTATTTGGCCATGAGCGTGGGGCTTTTACAGGGGCTTCTCAAAGTCGAAAGGGCCTGTTCGAGATGGCGGATGGTGGGACGTTGTTTTTGGACGAGATTGGAGAATTGGGCCTTGACCTGCAACCTAAGCTGCTTCGAGCCTTGGAACACCGTGAAATCAGGCGGGTTGGCTCAAACAAATCAGTTCCAATCGACGTTCGCTTGATTGCGGCAACCAACCGCGACTTGCAAAAGGAAGTGCGAGCCAAGCGCTTCCGTGAAGACCTGTATTTCAGATTGTCGGTGGTAAAAATCAAGTTGCCTGAGCTAAAACGTCGCTCTGAAGATATCGAGTTGTTGGCAAATCACTTTTTGGAAATGATGAACCGACAAAATCCAGGCGCGACACCGAAAAGTTTCGCCCCCCAGGCTTTGGCGGCATTAAGAGCCTATGCATGGCCTGGAAATGTGCGAGAGTTGTTAAACGTTGTAGAGCGCGCAAGCCTTTTTGCCGACGAAGACATTATTCAGCTTGAGGACCTGCCAAAGCATATAGCCCCAGGACAAGGTGTTGCAGAATGTGTAAACGACGTTTTTGATAATGATTTCAAGCATGCCAAAGAAAATTGGGTCGAACAGTTCGAAAAGGAGTATCTTTCGTCACTGTTGGCGCGGTGCAACGGCAGTTTGTCGGCTGCGGCCAAGGAGGCAGACTTAGACCGAAAGCACCTGCGAAAATTGGTCCGAAAATATGGCTTGATCACCCAGGAACATTAGGACCAAAAGGCGTGTCCAGATATGACAAGGAGATGAACGTGGCAAGAAAGAAGTCAGGACCTAAAAAAGCAGATCCAAACGCTAAAAAGGGGACTCGTTTAGAAGACTTTTTGGATGACTGGGGACGGCTGGTTATCCCAGTTGGAACTGCGGCTATCTTGGCGCTTCTGCGATTCGTAGGAATCTTAAACGACATCAGCTTGGGCTATGTGATTGGCCTGTTGATGCTTCTTTCCACCATGGCCGCCTTTGGATTGATGATTTATCGCAATCCATTTCCTGACTGGGTCCGGTGGGGAACTATAGCTGCTGGAGTCCTGTTTTTAATCGGGGCTTTTACCCCTTTTACAACCGAGATTTATCCAGGCACTCCTGTAAAGCAGATTAGTGTCTCTAAGTCCGAGGAAAGTATAGTTATCGAGGGCTTAAAAGGTGGTAACTACAGGGTTGACGTCTTGGCCAAATCATTCGCCGAGGCAGGCGCTGCCAGAACGGGCCAAGGTCAGTACAGAATCAAGGTAGGAGGCAAGGAACTGACAGGCTCAGTGTCGGATACCGTGCGGGCTACGAGGGGGCGCAAAGGAATGGCTGGCCAAGTTGAAGACCGCCACTTCCAGAACACCCACCATCTTCGGCTATCTGGTGGCGACGTCGAGGTCGTACCCGAGCGAATTGACGCAATAATTGGCCCCGATCTGGTTTTATCAATCTACAAGGTCTGGTTGTCACCTTATTTGGCTGCCGGATTGTTAGTGCTGGTCGGGCTTTGGGGAATGTTCTTAGACGGCGTTTTTCAAGATCTGACCTGGCGATGGCGACTGTCTCCATGGTGGGGGGTTGGAGCCATGTTTGTTTGGACCTTTATGGCGAACTACGACCCATCCAACATGCCAGCTGCCGCGATCTGGAGCGCTGTTTTTGGAGGCCTTGGCGGATTTTTGATTGGATGGCTGTGTTCGCTGTTAGCCAGAAGATTTCTTGGCAAGCTACGAAACAAGTTTTGAGGGGCCGCTACAGCTTAAAGGTCTTACCTAATCCCAATTCCTTGGAACCAAAAAACGCCAGATGTGTTGCAAACAAAGTGAGCGGCTTGGCCTTTAAAGCAACGTTATCGACTTTAATGACCAAGGGAAGCGCCTTTTTCATCAACTGCTGGCCAGCATTAGGCTTGACACCAAGCTGGCCAATCACAGGGGCTATCAGGTGATACTTGATTGAGCGTTCAATCTTGAAAATCTCGCCGGCCCCTTCCAAAAGTGCCGCCCCATCAGGCAAGGACAACACCGCCTGAATCGAAGGCACATGAGCCACCAACTCACCAATCTTGTCGGTCACCTTTGAAGCGTGAGGTATCTTGCCAAGCAGCTGCTCAATCGGCGCTAAGGTGGGACGTACCCGCACTCTGGCAAACACTCGACCACCAGCCCTCAGCTCTCTGGCGGCCTTCTTAAGAACAACCAAAGGCTCGTTATAGCTGGCCAAGGTCGAATAAAAGATGGCCATATCAAAACCGGAAGAGGCAAAATCTCGCTTCATATAGTCAGAAGCATAAAAATTAAGCTGGATCCCACGGTTGCCAGCCGCCTGCAACACAGGCTCGTGTAACGATTCATCCGGCTCAACAACCGTAACAAAAACGCCAGCTTTCACCAGTTCAAGCGCGATCCTGCCTTGATCCTCAAGCCCCACAACCAAGGCCCTGCGCACGCCTTCAGTTCCCCAAGCGAAAAGCTCCTTTAAGATTTCACCCTCAAGCAAGTCCGCCACTTCGGGATTAGCCAGGTAATCTTCGCGATTTTGTCCGCTAACACGACGTACACGCGCCTCTTCCTCTATGGATCGTTTCGTTCGAACCATTGGATTTGCCTCCGATTTTAACTACAGCTACAGGGTTCGATTGGCAACTTCGGTGACCACGCGGTTTACAAATTCGTCCAGGGGCATAGCACCAAGGTCCTCACCGGATCTTAACCGCACAGAGACAGAGCCTGACTCTGCCTCACGACCGCCAATCACAAGCTGATAGCCATATTGCTGCAACTGGGCGTCACGAATTTTGCGCCCAAGATTTTCCTTTCGACTGTCAAGGTCAGCTCTGATGCCAGCCTTGGCCAACGCATCGGTGACCGTCTGCGCCCAATCTAAGAACTTGTCAGAGACTGGGACTACTTTGACCTGATTTGGATTCAGCCACAGCGGGAATTTACCACCGTAGTGCTCGATTAGGATTCCGATAAAGCGCTCCAAAGAGCCCAAAATCGCCCGGTGGATCATCACTGGAGTTTTTCTGGTCCCATCCGCGGCTTCATAGGTGGCTTTAAAGCGTTCTGGCATGGAAAAGTCCACCTGAATCGTTCCACACTGCCAAGAACGTCCCATACAATCGCGGATGTGGAAGTCGATCTTGGGGCCGTAAAATGCGCCATCGCCAGGGTTTAGCTGATAGCTGATGTCCTGAGACTCAAGCGCATTTTGCAACCCTGCCTCGGCGATTTGCCAAATTTCATCGCTTCCAATCGATTTTTCAGGCCTGGTTGACAGCTCGACATGCACGTCTGAAAAGCCAAAAGTTTCATAAATTTCAAACACTTGTCGGATCACATTGACGACTTCATCCTTTACCTGCTCTGGGGTACAAAAGATGTGAGCGTCATCTTGTGTAAACGCCCTGACCCTGAACAAACCATGCAAAACCCCTGAAAGTTCATGACGATGCACCAAACCAAGCTCGGCAACCCGCAAAGGAAACTCGCGGTAGCTATGCATCTTGGCTTTGTAAACCAAGAGCCCGCCTGGGCAGTTCATTGGCTTAACAGCATGGGGGGTATCGTCAATATTGGTGAAGTACATGTTCTTTTGGTAATGGTCCCAGTGTCCGGACATCTGCCACAGAACTTGATTCAGTATCTGAGGGGTCTGAATCTCGGTATAGCCATATTTGTGGTGAACTTGGCGCCAGTAATCAACCACGGTGTTTTTCAGCACCATCCCTTTGGCGTGCCAAAACGGAAATCCAGTGCCCTCTTCGTGGAACGAAAACAGGTCCATCTCTTGGCCAAGCCGTCTATGGTCGCGCTCCTTGGCGGCCTGAAGCTTTGCTAGATAGTCGTCCAGTTCCTCGGCAGTTGGGAAGCTGATCCCATAGATCCGCTGCAGCTGTGGCCTGTTTATGTCGCCACGCCAGTAAGCCCCAGCAACCTTGGTCAGTTTAAAGGCTTTGATAAACGAGGTGCTTGGAACGTGTGGACCACGACACAAATCAATAAAATCGCCTTGTTGATAGGCGGAAATGGTCCCCTCTTCCAGTTCCTGGATCATCTCAACCTTGAAGGGGTTGTCAGCAAACTGGGCCAAGGCCTGCTCTTTGGGCAGCTCTATTCTGCGAATGGGCAGGTTTTCTGCCACGATCTTGGCCATCTCAGCCTCGATTCGCTGAAGATCCTCGGGGGTAAATGGCTGGGCACCAAAGTCATAATAAAACCCTTCCTCGACGACTGGGCCAATGGTGGGTTTTGCGTCTGGGAAAAGCCTTAGAACAGCCTGGGCCATGAGGTGAGCACTTGAGTGGCGAAACGTATCAAGTCCGCCCTCGTCAGCAAAGGTCAAGGTCTTGGCGCTGGCGTTAGGGATGACGGTAGCCATCAAATCGTACCTATGGTCACCAACCTCCACTGCCAGGATGCTGGACGTGTCTAATGAATTGCCCAAATGGTCAGCGATAACCTGGGCCCATGATGAATCAGACTGAACATCAAACCGTTGATTATTTATTTCTACAGAGACCTGCGACATGAAATCCTCGTATCAGAATGAAAAGCGGACCACCAGCGGTGGGGCGCTATTTTACAACTTTATTATTTTTGGGACAAGTAGCGGGCGGCGCGAGGGGTGGGCGGCTGGGGGCGGGGGCAGGGGTGGGGCGCTCAATCCTCCGGGGCAGGTGCCGTCCTGGCGAGCCGGAAGCCAACGCCGACGTCGCGGTGGTCGGGACCGCCGAAGTTGCGAAACGCCGCCCGCACGAACCCGGCGTAGTAGCCCCAGGAACCGCCGCGAACAACCCGGTGAAGGCCTTCATCGGGGCCTCGTGGATCTTCACAGCCCTCATCACAAGTTTGGTAATATCCAGGATCAAACCAGTCATAAACCCATTCAAAAACATTACCGTGAACATCGTACAAACCAAATGGATTGGCTGCTTTTTGAGCAACTGGATGGGTTCTACCTTCCGAGTTGTAGTTATACCAAGCAGCCTCGTGTAGCAAAATTCCAGCATTATCATCAGCCCCCATGCACACTGGATCCCCACCATCCGTGATGTTGCTTCCTATCCAATATGCAGTCTTAGTTCCAGCTCGGGTGGCATATTCCCATTCTGCCTCGGTGGGTAAACGATAGCCTTTGCAGTCAAGGCCTTTGAAAAATACGTTACAGTTATTCAGGTCAACGCCCACAGCACCTGTGCATCCATCCAACCGGTAACAGGATTCAAGATTCTCAGCCTCGGAAAGCCTGTTCGCATAATAAACAGCATCATACCAGCTGACATTTTCAACAGGGCAGTCTTCACCACAATCGCTAAAACGAGATGGATTGTTACCAATCAAGCGGTGCCAATCACCCTGAGTCACTTCAGTCTGTTGCATATAGAATGGACGAGTTATTGTAACTGAATGAAGTGGACCTTCTACAAACCAACGACATTTTTCATATTCAGGGGAGCCCATTTCAAAGGTGCATGCCGGGATTAGGCACCAGCCTTCATCGCAGTCAGCACCGGTAACACAATCATCGACCTGTAAACAGTAGTTGCCAAAGTTGCGGTAGCCCTCGTCACAGTTACAAAAGGTGGAAGCGTCATCATTAATCGCGCAAGTGCCGTGACCGCTGCAGCCGACACCTAGACATGGATCTTCAGCTAGGCAGTGGTTACCAAAGCGATGGTAGCCCTCGTAGCAGATACAAAAGGCATCGCCTGAACCGGTGACTACACAGGTGCCTCGACCACTACAGGTAACGCCTGAACATGGGTTCTCGATGGGAACGCAGGTAAGGCCGTCAGCGCGGAAGCCGTCGTTGCAGACACAAAGGGCGACACCTGAACCGCTGACTACACAACGGCCATTGTCACCGCAGTCAGCTTCTGCGCATGGATCCTCAATCTCAATCGCAAAGCAGGTATCGCCTTGAAGACGGAAACCTTCGTTGCAGATGCAAAGGGGGGTACCTGAACCTGTGATTACACAGGTGCCGCCGTCACCGCAGTTTACATCTGCGCATGGATCCTCAATTTCAATCACAACGCAGGTATCGCCTTGAAGACGGAAACCTTCGTCGCAGATGCAAAGGGGGGCACCTGAACCTGTGACTACACAAGTGCCGCCTTCACCGCACTCAACTCCGTCACATGGATCATCAATTTCAATCGCAACGCAAGTGCCCTCTTCAAGACGGAAACCTTCATAGCAGATGCAAAAAGCCGTACCTGAACCACTGACTACACAGGTGCCGTTACCACAGTCAACATCTTTGCATGGAGATTCCGGCTCTTCAACATCGTCAATGGCAACGCAAGCAAGACCGTCAGCACGGAAACCTTCATCGCAGATACAAAGCGCATCGCCTGAACCGCTGACTATACAGGTGCCGTGCTCATCACAGTCAACACCTTTGCAAGGAGATTCCGGCTCTTCACCACCATCATCAATCGCTACGCAAGCAAGGCCGTCAGCACGGAAACCCACATCGCAGATACAAAGGGCATCGCCTGAACCGCTGACTATACAGGTGCCGTGCTCATCACAGTCAACATCCTTGCAAGGAGATGCCGGCTCTTCACCACCATCCTCAACGGCAACGCAGGTAAGGCCGTCAGCACGGAAACCCACATCGCAAATACAAAGTGCATCACCTGAACCGCTGACAACACAAGTGCCGTGGTCACCGCAGGTGACATCCTTGCAAGCAGAACCTGGCTCCTCACCTCCATCCTCAACGGCAACACAAGTAAGGCCATCGGCACGGAAACCCAACTCGCAGACACAAAGGGCCTTACCCGCCGCGGTGACTACACAAGCACCATGACCATCGCATGTCACGTCTTTGCATGGGTCATCCGCCAAGGCTTCCTTGCAAACGCCATCTTGCAATGTAAACCCGGTGTCACAAACACAAATTGGCCCTTGGGCACCAACGGCACAGCGACCATGGCTACCACAGTCGACCCCAACGCAGTAATTCTCGAATTGCTCGCCGCTATCACCACAAGCAACGAAAAGCACTGCAACCAAAGGCAACACTCGCTTTAGCATGGAACACCTCCAAAAGCGGAAACCAGTGAAAACACGGCCTTTTTAGGCTCAACTTTGGCCTTCATTCAGATTCACTCAGTTTCAATTACCACCGATCTAACTAGGCGGAAGCCGACGTTGCCATGACGGCCGTCAGGAGCGCCTTTGCTCCGAACAGCCGACCGCAAATAATTGGCACAGTCGAACCAAGAGCCGCCACGATGGACCCGTTCCGAGCCTTCAGTGGGGCCTTGTGGATCTTTACAAACCTCATCACAAGTACCGTAATAGTTGGGGCTATGCCAGTCAAAAACCCATTCCCAAACATTACCGTGAACATCGTATAAACCAAATGGATTGGCTTCTTTTTGAGCAACTTGACGGGTACCATCACTGTTATAGCGATACCAACCGGCCTCTGGTATCAAAACGCCTAAGGGGTCACCACAACCACATACCTCGTGCCCACCGTCTCCAATATTGCTTCCTATCCAGTATGCAGTCGTAGTTCCAGCTCGGGCGGCATATTCCCATTCTGCCTCAGTGGGTAAACGATAACCTTTGCAATTAAGGCCGGCAAATTCTACTGTGGCAGTATAGTTGCCGGTGCCTGGCTCACCCGTGGAGTGTGTTATGATGTAACACTGTTCAAATCCTTCATGCTGGGAAAGCTTGTTCGCATAAAAAACCGCATCGTACCAGGACACCGTTTCCACAGGGCAGTCTTCACCACAATCACTAAAATGCGATGGATTGTTACCAATCAAGCGGTGCCAATCACCCTGGGTTACTTCAGTCTGTTGCATATAGAATGGACGAGTTATTGTAACTGAATGAAGTGGATCTTCATCATCCCTACGACATGCCTCACCTTGAGGAGAACCCATTTCAAATGGGCATACAGGAATAAAGCACCAGCCTTCATTGCATTCAGCACCGGCAACGCAGTCATCAACCTGCAAGCAGTAGTTGCCAAATTTGCGGTAGCCTTCGTCACAGACACAAAGGGCTAAAGCGTCATGATCAATGATGCAAACGCCGTGAGCGCCACAGTCGACACCTATACATGGATCTTCTATGCACTGGTTGTCAAAGTTAAGGTAGCCTTCGTCACAGACACAAAGGGCGGTCTCCTCATCGTAAATGGTGCAAGTGCCGTGAGCGCCACAGTCGACACCTATGCATGGATCTTCTATGCACTGGTTGCCAAAGTTAAGGTAGCCGTCGTAGCAGATACAAAAGGCATCGCCGGAACCGGTGACTACACAGGTGCCATTATCACTGCAGGTAACGCCTGAACATGGGTTCTCGATGGGAACGCAAGTAAGGCCGTCAGCACGGAAACCTTCATTACAGACACAAAAGGCTTCACCGGAACCGCTGACCAGACAATGGCCATCAGCACCGCAGTTTACATCTGCGCATGGATCCGCAATTTCAATCGCAACGCAGGAGCCAGATTCTAGGTGGAAACCTTCGTTGCAGATGCAAAAGGCATTGCCGGAACCGGTGACTACACAATGGCCATCATCACCGCAGTTTACATATGCGCACGGATCCTCAATTTCAATCGCGACGCAGGTGCCTTCTTGAAGGTGGAAACCTTCATTACAGACACAGAAGGCGTCACCGGAACCGCTGATTAGACAATGGCCCTCATTACCGCAGTCAACTTCTGCGCATGGATCCACAATTTCAATCGCAACGCAGTCAAGCTCATCACGACGGAAACCTTCCTTGCAGACACAAAAAGCCTCACCTGCACCGGTGACTACACAGGTGCCGTTGTCACCACAGGTAACATCCTGGCATGGAGAAGGTGGCTCTTGACCGTCTTCGATGGCAACACAAGTAAGATCCTCTGGACGATAACCATACTCGCAGACACAAAAGGCGTCACCGGAACCGCTGACCACACAGGTGCCGTTACCACAGGTAATGTCCTTGCAGGGTGAAACCGGTTCTTCGCCGCCATCGTCGATGACTACGCAAGTAAGACCTTCTGGACGATATCCATACGCGCAGACACAAAAGGCGTCGCCTGAACCGCTGACTACACAGGTGCCGTTGCCACAGGTAATGTCCTTGCAGGGTGAAACCGGTTCTTCACCACCATCGTCGATGGCGACGCAGGTAAGGTCTTCGGCGCGAAAACCATCATCACAGATGCAAAGCGCATCACCTGAACCGCTGACAACACAAGTGCCGTGGTCGCTACAGGTAACATCCTTGCAAGGTGAATCCGGCTGCTGACCACCATCGTCGATGGCAACGCAAGCGAGACCTTCTGGACCGTAACCATACTCGCAAATACAGACGGCTTCACCAGAGACGGAAACTACGCAAGAACCATGACCAGCACATGTCACGTCTTTGCATGGGTCATCCGCCAAGGCTTCCTTGCAAGCGCCATCTTGCAATGTAAACCCGGTATCACAAATGCAAATTGGCCCTTGGGCACCAATAGCACAGCGACCATGGGCACCACAGTCAACCCCAACGCAGTAATTTTCGAATTGCTCGCCACTATCGCCACAAGCAACGAAAAGCACTGCAACCAAAGGCAACACTCGCTTTAGCATGGAACACCTCCAAAAGCGGAAACCAGCCAAAATACAGCCGCAGCGTACAAACCGCACGGATACGAAACCGACAACTCGCACCTGAATCCTACTAACGACCCAAGTGGCAGTCAACCAATAATTTCCTCAATTATTGATGTCCTCGAAGCGGGGGCAGAAACAGGGACAGGGGCGGGGACAGGGGCGGGGGCAGGGACGGGGGCAGGGAGATGATTGTGCTTTTTAGCAGGATTTGGAGCTAAAAGAAGGTCGAGAGGGCACCCTACAACATGGTCCGGAAGGATGCCCCCGGACATGTTTTAAAACTGTAACGAAGAGATCAAACGCCAAAAAGAACAAACATCAGGATTCAAAACAGACAAGTTAGCGGAACTGTAGGAGGAACAGGCTCAGGCACAGGCCCAGGGCCAGGAACAGCCTCTGGATTTTGGGCCCTTTACAAGGCGTGGTAAAATCCGCGCCCGGAGGTTTGGATTTATGCGTCTAGCCCATTTGTCCGATTTACACATGCTCCCAAAAGGCGCCCTCAAACCCAGTCTATTGTTCAACCGACGAATTTTCGGGGCAACCAACCTGTACATCAGGGATTGGACCAAAAAAGCCGTTCACGTCGTCAAAAGCGCTATGACCGCTATTTCCAAAGCCAATGTCGACCACATCATAGTAACCGGCGATTTAACCAACTTAGCCATCGAAGCTGAATTTGAATTCGCATCATCGGTAATCGAAAGTTTCGGTCTCGACCACACAAAACTCTCCATCATTCCTGGAAACCACGACTACTACGTCCCAGCAGCAGCCATAAACAGGCGCTTCGAACACTACTTCGGCAAATACACGTGGGGCCCAGACTTTGACCCATTTGCACAGTACCCAGCAGTCAAAGACATTGACAACATTAGGCTAATCTTGGCCTGCACCCCAACTATTCCCCCTCCCATGTTTTCCTATGGCGAGTTGGGTACCCCACAAATGGACCGCATTTTTCAACTCGCAGACAACGCCCACGGCCGTCACGTAGTCTTGGCCATCCATCACCACCTACACAACCAAAACTTCTTGCGCGACAAAACAGGATTACTCAGGGACCGCCAGCAGTTAAAAGCTAGACTAGCTCAGTCGTCAATTCGCTTGGTGATACACGGCCATGACCATCATGAACATGAAATGGTGCTCCAAAGCAAGTTACCTTCAGGTACCCACGTACTAAGCTGTGGCTCCACCACCTATCAGTCCGCCAGTAAAAGTCGTTTTGGGCGATTTAACATCTATGAATTTAAAGAAAACGGAGCCTTAGAGGTCGAAAGATGGCAAAGCAATCAGTCGGGCGAGTTTTACCTACTAAAAAGCCCGTAGAAAAAGCCGCCAAAAAAGCCGCCCCATCGCCCGAAATAATAGTGCTGGGCAAGAATATGTCCAATAAATTCAAGCTATACCTAGCAAACACACGTACTACATCTGTCAGTTTGGTAGCAACCCTACCGCTGTTGATGCTGTACAACCTAGGCCTGATGATCCCCGGTCATTCCTTTGTCAATCGCCTTGACTTTTTGTCAGGTTTCATCGACGCAAAATCAAGGCTTTGGGGAATGCTTGGGCTGAATTTTGCGCTAGGCATCATCTCGATAATTTCCTTGATATGGCTAGTTAAAAAACGCAAATTCGCCCTTAGTCATTTTGCATTTCTGATTATTGAAGGCACCATCTTAGGCTTGATTATGGGCATGACCATTCCGTGGATACTAGGCAAAGCCTTGTCCATGTCAGCCGCAGGTGGGACCAGTTATTCTTTTGCTGATGTATTGGCAATTTCAGCCGGTGCTGGTTATTGGGAAGAGCTGGTGTTTCGCCTGATTTTGGTTGGTGTCCCTTTGTTTTTCACTGCTAAGATCTTGAAAGGAAAGGGCAAAAGTTCCAAGTGGCTGGTTTTAATTGGCGCCGCAGCGGTTGTTGTTTCCGCACTCCTGTTTTCCTTGGTGCATCACATTGGTGCGCAGGATCTACCAATCGCCTATGAATTTTGGTACCGCGTGGTGGCCGGGGTTATTTTCGGGGCGATCTTTCTTGCCAGAGGTTTCGCCTCAGCTGCTTACACCCACTTCATGTACGACGTGTTGGTGATGCTTTTTTGGAAATAACCGCGAGGATTCTAGGTCAATCATCCTGATTTGAATCGACCAGCAAGTCTGCCAAGTAGCTCAAATAAACCTCTGCATCCTGGTTAGGTTCCAGATTCCCAATCTCGATTGCGTGTATCAGCATGTTGCGCAATTGCCCAACTTTTGGGCCTGCTGGGATATCAAAACGCTCCATGATCTGCGTGCCAAGCCCCTTGGGAAGAGGCTGCACCAAGGCATCTTGCTCCCGGACATCCATGACCCTTATCTGGAGATCCGCCAATAGTGCGCGAATCATCTCAACGCGATCCGCACGTTTTGACGTCAAATCCGCCTTACTGAAGGCTATCAAGTCATCCAGCGCATCTCCGACATCTTTGATCAACCTGCGAACTGCAGAATCGGTCCAGTCGTCGCGGTACAGATTTACCCGTCCATGGTTTTTGACTATGTAGTGTATCCGTTCATAATCTTCGCCAACGATATCAAAGCGTTTAGCTATGCCTTCGAACAGCAGGGCGCTCATGTCCTCGTGTCTGAAGAAATGAATCTTGTCGTCCCTAAAAACCTGCTTTGTCCATACCTTACCCATGTCATGGCACATAGCTGCCCAGCGCACAACCGGGGTCGCATCAGAATTTGAAACAACTTGCTTGGTGTGAGCCCAGATATCCTTGTGCTGGCTGCCACCATCCCCAAAGGCGTACATCGCCTGAATTTCAGGCAGTATGAATGACAGCACCCTTGACTCGGCCAGGAACTGCAATCCTTTTCCAGGGTGGGCCCCACAAAGGATTTTGTCCATTTCTTTGCGCCAGATGTCACGCGGTACGTCCAAAATGTTGGCCGCATCCCGGTCAGCTGCCGTTCGAACTTCCTTTGCCGCGTCAAAACCATATCTGCCCACATAACGAGCAATCTTAAGTAGCCAAGAAGCGCTTTCTCGAAACAGGGTATCTACTGGAAAAACTGGGCGTATCAGCTTGTCTGCAAAATCCAGGGCGCCCCCAAAAGGATCGATCATGTCACCCTGACTATCGTACGCAAAAGCCTGAACTGTCACCTCGCGGGTGGCCAAATCCAGAATGATTCCAGTCAGATTCTGGCCGCGCAGTGATCGCAAAGGGGGTAAATAGTTGCGAAATGGCCCAACGTTAAAGGTCACATAACCATCATCGTCAGTTTTTGGCACCTTAAAGGTCAAAAGCTTCGGGCGATCATCCTTGGAAGTTTGAGGTTCCACAGAAAAAAGCTCAAAAAATATTGACTCGATAGTTGCCAGCGCAGCATCCACGGTTAAATCAAAGGAAGCAGCATCAATGATAGATAGTTCAGCAGCCAAATCCCTGGCCCTTGGGCCTATTAACCATGCCTCGATGTTCTTCTTACCAAATTCATCAAAAACCTGATTCAGATAATCCGGATATAACTCGTAAGGAGGATTTGTCGTCATGAAGCCCTTTTAGCACACCCAAGTAAAAGTAGGGCGATGGTTTTGGAAACAAAGGTCTCCACGGTCGCAGAATACGCGATCTAACCATAGCTAGTCAACGCTGGGACCAATCCAAATCAAGTTCTTGGCCAGGCAGAAACAGCGCTTGCGGCGCATAAATTCAATGTTTCGCGGATTTTGCTTTGTTGACACTTTGGGCCAGCTATCCGAGCATATAGCGGCTTGTTTCCCCCTTTTAAGGGTGTAGTGGCGATGACTAGGAAAGTTTGGCTGGTGTTACTTGGCGCCTTGGCGGTTGGTTTTGTTGCGGTTTTTGGATGGCGTTTGATTAGCGCGATCCTCGAAAAACGAGCCGCTGAAAAGGGCATTGAAGCCGCCATTGCCCCCGTTTCTGTTACCGAGGTTGAAATCAGGGACATCGTACTGAACGTGACGATGACTGGAACTATCAAGCCTCGCCTTGAGGCCCCGATTTTTGCAAAAGTACCTGGTCGCGTTCAGGAAGTGCATGTCGCCATTGGCGATGAAGTTACAGCTGAACAAGTTTTAGCGGTTATTGAGCATCGAGAGATTGAACTACAGGCAAATCAGGCAAAAGCCGGTGTGAAAGTGGCTGAAGCGCAGCTTGAGCGTGCCAAAAATGGCGTTGCCGCGGCCACTTCTGCCTATAACAGACTGCAAGAGCTTAAACAAAACGAGGCTATACCTGATGCCGAATTTGAAAAGATCGAGTTTGGCCTAAGGGATGCCAAAGCCTCTTTACTGGCTGCTGAAGCTGGGGTCGCAACCGCAAGGGCAGCCAGTGATTTGGCCAACCAGATGGTCGAAAATGCCAATGTTACCACGCCAATAGATGGGATTGTCACCCATAGGTTTGTAAACGTAGGTTCCCCCACAGGCCAGACAACGCCCGTTTTTATGGTCCAGGATTTGGCTGAACTGAAGTTGGATTCCAACGTTACAGCCAAGGAATTTGCCATGCTCAAGGTCGGCCAAGAGGTCAAAGTTACAGTACCAGACCTTCCAGGCCAGGAATTTCCAGGCGAGGTCGAGACTTTAAGCCCCAGCCTGAATCCCATGACAAGGCACGCAGGTGTCGAAATAACCATCGCCAACTACGAAAACCGCATGTTGCCCAACATGTTTGCAACAGCCGTCGTGGAGGCCTTGCACCTTGATGACGTCGTGGCCATCCCGAAAAAGGCGATAGTTGGGGTGGGCGCCGAGCAGGCAGTGTTTGTAGTCAAAGAGGGCAAAGCGGTACGAGTGAAACCTGTTTTTGGCTCCTCTGACCTGGACTTTATCGCTGTAGAATCTGAATTAATACCAGGTGATGTGGTCGTTGTTTCTGGGCACGGCTCTCTGAAGGATGGCGATCCGGTGAAAATCGTTGACCACATAGAGGCCGATGCGCTTGTTGAAAGCCAAAGCGATGGCGGCAATGCAAAAGAGCAGAACCCAAGCCCTGATGAAGCAAGTCCTGATGAAGCAACTGCAGACAGCGATGACACTCAGCCGCCGTCAGATGAAGATGAAATCTAGGATGTCCCTATGAAGATTTCTGAGATAGCAATAAGGCGCCCCGTTTTCACAACGATGGTCTCGTTGGCCGTTTTAGTTCTAGGTGGCTTGGCCTTTTTTAGATTAAGTCTGGGGCTTTTCCCGCAAATCACGCTACCCATCGTTGCTGTTGTCGTTCCCTATCCAGGGGCAAGCCCTGAAGAGGTCGAGTCTCAAGTTACAAAACCTATTGAAGACATTCTTTACGGTATCAACGATGTTGACGAAGTAAACAGTACATCTAGGGATTCTGTTTCAACTACTATCGTCAAGTTCAAGATGACGGCCGATCCCTTGCAGGCCTCAAATGACGTCCGTGATCGGCTGGCGATGGTCCGCAGTTCGCTGCCAAGGGAGATCATGGACCCCATTGTGACTAGGTTTGACCCTAACGCTTCGCCCGTCTTGACTTACAGCGTTTCAGGCAGTGGTACATCAGCTGAGATTCGCTTGCTGGTCGAGGACCTTATTGCCCCAGCCCTAGAGCGGGTTGAGGGTGTTGGTAACGTCGAGGTAGCAGGTGGTGACCAGCGTGAAATCAGAGTCGAAGTCAACCGCACAAAGCTTGATTCGTCGCCTGTTGGCATCCTGCAGCTTGCGCAGTTGCTAGGTTCCGAGGGAATCGATATCCCTGGGGGTAGGCTCAGCTCTGACGAAGGTGAGATTAGCGTTAAGGCGGTTGGCCACTACAAAAGCGTCGAGGACATCGCCTCAGTCGTCGTGATGGGGCTGCCAAATGGTGCCCAGCTTCGCGTTAGCGATGTCGCCGAGGTCGTCGATGGCGTTAAAGAGGTCCGTACCACCGCCCGAGTGGACGGCCAGACTGGGGTTGCTTTTGTCATCTACAAGCAGGCAACTGCGAACACCGTTGATGTTGTTAAGAAAGTCCACAAGGCGCTGGAGACTGTAGAAACCCAATTACCACCTGGGATCAAGGTCCAAAAAATCGTTGATAACTCTGCCTTTACTGAGGCCACTTATCTTGAATTGCGCCAAGCTCTATTTTTGGGTGCCGTTTTCGCCGTGTTCGTGATTTTCCTGTTCATGCTGGACTGGCGTTCAACGATTATCACCGCTATTGCCTTGCCAATATCTGTCATTGGTTCGTTTTTTATCATCTGGCAGCTTGGGTTTTCGCTGAACTTGATCTCAATGATTTCACTGTCTTTGGCTATCGGGATGTTGATTGACGACTCGGTAGTTGTACGAGAAAACATCTTTCGCCACCTTGAACGGGGGCTGGAGCCTTTTGAAGCGGCCAGACGGGGGACCGAGGAAGTCGCCCTCGCCGTTATGGCGACTACATTCACCATCGTGGCCGTCTTCGTGCCAATAGCCTTTACCGGCGGAATCGTTGGTAAGTTCTTGAAAGAATTCGGTATTACCGTTGCGGCGGCAGTCTTGCTTTCGATGGTTGTTTCTTTGACCGTCGACCCGATGCTTTCAGCTAGGCTGGTTCACAAAATTGGCCCCGATTTCCAGGAAAAGCGCCGCAACCACAAGATTTTTGGAGGATTTGTTCGAAGCTATGAGGCTCTTGATGCAACCTACCGCAAGGTGCTTGCGTGGACCTTAAGGCACGGCAAAAAGGTTGTTTTTACCGCGATTGCGTTGTTTATTGGCAGTTTTGGATTGATTTATCTGATGGGCTCCCAGTTTATCCCCAGGGGCGACCAATCTGCATTTTTGGTTCACCTGCAGATGCCCGCCGGTACCTCGTTGGCTGAAACTGACAAGGTGACCAGGCATGTCGAGCGGCTGCTGAACGAAGTGCCTGAAGTTACAACCATTTCAACGGTGGTTGGCCCTGATGAGGCGGTAAACGAGGCAAAGATAGACGTTCTGACTGTCCCAAGAGAGGAAAGAAAACGCTCAGTTACAGAAATCATGGAGCACCTGCGGCCGCAAATGGACACCATTCCTGGCCTGATTTACAGCCTTAACGACGCGGATATTTTTGGCCAGTCCGATAAGATTTTAACGGCTCCGTTCACCATGTTGATTCGTGGCTCCGACTATGAAGAGCTTGAAAGAATTGGAAGGGAGGCCCTTGAGATCGTCGAAAGCACGGCTGGGGTGCGTGACGTGGCCTTTTCTTTGCAGCCTGGGATGCCCGAAAAAGCGCTGGTAATTGACAGGGTTAAAGCTGGTGACATGGGGGTCGCTTTTGCGCAGGCTGCCATGACGCTAAGGTTGGGACTGACTGGGCACGCTGTTGCCAGGTATCGTGATGGCAACCACGACATCGATGTTCACGTGCAACTAAGGCCTGAGGATAGGGAGACGCTTGACTCTGTGTTGCAACTGCAGGTCCCCACCAATCGTGGAGGGATGGTGCCGCTGCAAAGCATTGTAAACGTTGAGGATTCTATTTTGCCAGCAACCATTGAGCGCCAAAATCGCGAGCGCTATGTGTCGATTACAGCCAACGTTGCAGGTCGTTCCCTTGGGGCGATTATGAATGAAGTACAGCCACGTCTCGAAAAGATTGAAATGGCTGAAGGGCATCGGATCTCCTTTAGCGGTGACGCTCAGTTGATGGATGAAACTTTTGCCAACATGGGTATCGCCTTGATTTTGGGCATTGTGTTTATTTACTTTGTGTTAGCTTCTCAGTTCGAGTCCTTTATTCATCCGTTTACAATCATGTTGTCGCTTCCGTTGGCAATGGTTGGGGCGATAGTGACCTTGTTCATGCTGGATCTTAATCTTGACATCATTGCCTTGATAGGCGTTGTGCTGTTGATGGGCATTGTTACTAAAAACGCCATCTTACTTGTGGATTACACAAATCAACTGCGGGAACGTGGCCTTGGAATCACCGAGGCCTTGCTGGAGGCTGGTCCTACTAGGTTGCGCCCCATTTTGATGACGTCAGCAGCCATGGTTTTGGGGATGTTGCCCACCGCGATAGGGGCCGGTGCTGGTCGCGAATTCAGGATGCCAATGTCTGTTTCTGTAATTGGTGGTGTTATTTCATCTACCTTCTTGACACTGCTTGTTGTGCCGGTGGTTTACTCCTGGCTGGACAGGTTTACCATCAAGGGGCGCAGGGAAAGAAAAATGGCGCAACAGGCGCAAGATCACAACGAAAATTCATAAATAATCGTAAATGACCATTAAAAATTCATTGCCTTCATAAATTTGGTGGGTCATACTGCTTGCGACTTAGCAGGGTCGAGTCTGGCTTCCCTGCGTACCTATTTGTTAAATGTTCAAGGAGGATTTATGTCTCGTACTATCGCAGAACCATACAAGATTAAGATGGTTGAACCTTTAAAGACCACCACCCGTGAAGAGCGTGAACACGCAATCAAGGAGGCAGGGTATAACACCTTCCTGCTTCACAGCGATGATGTCTATATCGATCTTTTGACCGACTCCGGGACCAACGGCATGTCTAATATTCAATGGTCAAAGATGTTCTTGGGCGACGAGTCCTACGCTGGTGCCAGCAGCTACTACGTCCTGGAAGAGGCGATGAGGGAGATATATGGGTTTAAGCATCTCATCCCCACCCACCAAGGGCGTGGTGCCGAGCATTTGACCAGCATTACTCGTGTCAAGCCTGGTCAGTATGTGCCCATGAACATGTATTTCACCACGACTAGGGCTCACGTTGAGATGGCTGGTGGAATCTTTTATGACTGCATCATCGACGAAGCGCACGACACCAAGATTCTGCACCCATTCAAGGGAAATGTTGATATTGCAAAGCTTCAGAAGTTGGTTGATGAAGTTGGTCCAGAGGGCATCGCTTACTTAAACGTAGCTCCACCCGTCAATATGGCTGGTGGTCAGCCCATGTCCATGAAAAACCTGAAGGAAGTCAGGGCGTTTGCTGATAAATACAAGCTGCCGGTAATCTATGATGCGACCAGGGCAGCTGAAAACGCCTACTTTATTCAGCAGCGGGAAGAGGGCTATAAGGACAAGAAAATCAAGGATATTTTCCGTGAAATGATGTCCTTGGCTGATGGTTGCACCGTTTCTGCGAAGAAGGACAACATCGTGAACATCGGTGGTTTCATGGCCACCAACGATGACTATTATGCGCTAAAGGCCAGGGAACTTGTTGTTGTCTTTGAGGGAATGCCAACATACGGTGGATTGGCAGGTCGTGACCTTGAGGCAATGGCCCAGGGTATGCACGAGATGGTGGATGATGCATACATCGCCAGCCGCATACGTCAGGTCGAGTATCTTGGCCAGAGGCTGATTGACGCGGGTGTTCCAGTGATGCAGCCAATTGGTGGTCATGCAGTTTTCCTGGATGCGACGGCATTTCTGCCTCACATTCCTCAAGAGGATTTCCCAGCACAGGCCCTTGCTGCGGCGCTGTACGTTGATAGCGGCGTGCGTTCGATGGAGCGTGGGATTGTAAGTGCTGGTCGTGACCCCAAGACTGGCAAAGACAACAAGCCAAAGCTGGAATTGGTTCGACTGACTATTCCGCGGCGGGTTTACACGAATCTTCACATGGATGTAGTGGCTGAAAGCTGCATCGAGCTCTACAAACATCGCGAACAAATCAAGGGCCTGAAAATGGTCTACGAACCAGAAAGCCTAAGATTCTTCCAGGCCCGCTTCGAGCCCCTGCCATAGTCTTGCTTTTTAAGCACAGTTCCCCCTGACCCTGTCCCCAGTCCCTGATCCTGCTCCTATTCCTGTCCCTGCTTCTGTCCCTGTCCCTGATTTCCGGTTACAATACCCCGTCCACCTTTTTTGGGGCTGGCCGTGCTTTTGTCGAAAAAATGGTTTGGGCTAGTTGGTTTGATTTTTCTGCTCGCCTGTACCAACGATCCATCTCCTTTGGATGCGACTGCTGATCCTGGTCAGGACGCACCTGCCAATGACTTTCTTGATGTGTCTGGTGATGCCGAGGATGTCTCACAAGATCCTCAACAAGACCCCATCCAGGACACTCCCAGTGATGTTCCAGACCCTTTTGACGACAATTTGCAGGTCGACTTAATCAACGACGAGACCACCACCGATGATCTATCGCAGCCGGACGAGACCTCGGATCCTGAACCAGAGGCCTTTACCCTGTTGGACTTCAACAAAGTTGGAAACGTTCGCGGGATCTGGGCCGATCCTGAAGGCCCAATCTGGGTGGTTGGTGATGATGGGCTGATTTTGCGTTCCAAGGGGCACGAGTTCTTGCCTGGCCCAATGCCACCTTTTGAAACTGATTTGACTGGCATCTCTGGTGCAGATGGGGTGATCTTTGTCTGCGGTCCAAAGGGGGCTGCTTGGCGATTGGATGGTTCTGGATGGCACGATCTGCAAGCGCCCACAGACGCCGACTTGATGGCGGTGGGGGCCGCATCTTCCAACAGTGTTTATTTCGTAGGTCGCCTTGGAAAAATCCTGCATTTTCATGATGGCGAGTGGTCAGAGCCTACGACGATAATGGACTCGGACCTGCACGGGGTTTTGGCGGCTCCTAATGGCGAGGTGTTCGCAGTTGGGGCCTTGGGACGTGTGGTTCAATTCGATGGAACTGATTGGAAATACAGTCAAATTGCTGCGCCTGGGGTTATTTTGCGCTCCATAGCTCGTGGACCTAACGGAACTATGGTCGCAGTTGGTTCGAAGGGAAATATCCTAATGAATGAGGGGACTTCCTGGAGGCTTCAGCTGACCACAGAAACCCATCAGCCGCCTCGGGATTTGTTTGGCGTAGCTACAGTTGATGGCACTGAATTTGTCGTAGTGGGCAGCGATGGCGCTGTTTTCCAGTATGAGAACAAAAAATGGAAGGTGGTTCCAGTTGTAGGGCCCTTTAATACAAATGGCAATTTCAGGGCGGTTACAGCCAATTCCCAAGGCGAATTCATAGCGGTAGGGATGGATTCGGTTGCGATAGCCAGGGATGATAAAGGTTCTTGGAAGGACCTACCTCTTGGAATCATAAGCGATTTGTTTGGTGTTGAAGCCGCCTCTCATGGTGGATTCATAGCAGTCGGGGAATCAGGCACAGTTTTGGAGTATCAAAACGGTCGCCTTGGTTCCATCGAAGTTCCTACTGATGAAAATCTTTTGGCTATCTCTGGCAAATATGCAGTTGGAAACAAAGGCACTTTACTGGATTTAAGCCAAAAGCCAGTCGCAGTCATTCCTACCGACACGACTGCAAACCTTGTCGATGTTTGGGCTTTGGAATCAAAGGCTTACGTGATTTCTGAAGATGGTGCTTTGTATGGCCTTGAAAATGGTCAGCTTTCAGTCATAACCCAAAGGCCAAATATCTTAAGCACAGTCTGTGCGACCGAAGAAACTGTATGGATAGGTGGCTTAGATGGCAGATTAGAAGAGCAAGACCGGTACGGTCAGCGGCTTTTGCCAACCCATGGAGCCTTTCAACTGCACGCCTGTCATCCGTATGATGGTGGAGTACTTGTTGTTGGCGATAACGGTTATGTGGCCCATTGCAAAAGTGGGGAATGCGTTCGTTTGTTCGAGGACCCCTTGACCTTTATCTATGGAGTTCACAGCCATCAAGATTTTGCAGTGATGGTTGGATGGGCCGGTTTGATTTTGACAAAAACTGTAGATGGACCTGTAACGCCATTGGATACAGGGGTTTATCCAGTGTTTAGAGATGTAGTGGCCTCAAAAACGCTTGATGGCATCTGGTATCTAGTTGGGCTGGATGGAACCATTGGGGTCTGGGACGCTGACCTATGAAAGCTATCATACCGGTATCATTGCTGCTTTCGTTTATGGCCGTTGAAGCTTGGGCAAGCTTGGTGGTCCCTGCCGCTCCTCCACCAGCGGATTATCGGTTAACTGCCGCTGAAGCCGACGTAATTGTTGCCGAAATTTTCGGGGCTATTATCACAGATTCGGTCGAGACACCCCAAGGCTTTTCATTTACCACAAGCGGGCTAATCGCTGGTAGATCCTGTCCTTTAGATGGAGTCGCCGCCGTTCGTTGTGGGGCATTTCGCTTTGCACCATCGAAGATTAACGTGATTGGCAAGGCTAGGGTAGGGGGCCTTTCAGGGCATCTGGCTCGCAACAAGATAGTCGCCGTTGACATGGAGTCCGATACCAGCGCCTTGTCTTCTGGGACCTTACACGGCGTCTTGGTCTTTCGCACCGACCGCATATCGAAAAAAGATAAACCCGCCTTTGCCTGGTATGTAAGTCGTCAAGGCGAAGGCGTTTCTATGGAATTGCTAGATGTGGACAGGGACGGGGTCTTGGACTTGGTCTACACATATAGGCAGTGGCTTCCTGGCGGTTATATGGTCGTTTCCAGGGACGTTTGGACTTTCGTAGACATGGAGGCCTCGAAGCTTTTGTCATCTGGCGAAAAGCTGACAGGGGTGTTTACATCGGTGTTTGATGGAGTCCCCTTACACAAGGATGATTTCTTTGGGATTTCACGTGGTACTTGGCGAGTACTGCCACTTGGACAAGGGGTGCCTCCTGCAATAGTGTTAGAGCAAGCCCACTTGGGCCCGGTCACTGGTTGGGAGCTGCATGTGTTGGCCAATCTTGGGGCCGGTTGGAGTGAATTCTTGGTAGGCTCGTCCTTCAGCGGTGAACTGGAGGGTGTTTTCGAGGACTACGCAGGCGATGAGTCCAATTGTGTCCCAATCGACACTTATAACGAGCTTGGTATTGAGTCCAGACGCCGGCTTCTGGATGTTGAGTATGCCTGCACAACAGCCGGTTTTGTAAAGGGAGTTTCCATCGCAAATCTTTGGAATGCCTTGCGGGCTGCTACCGGTGGCATGCACATGATTGCGACCAGCCTTGCTGAATCCGTGTCAAGGGATCTGGCCATTGGATGGCCCAAAACTTGGCCTTTGTCTGTAATTCTATCGCTTTACGGGGTTTTGGCTACAAACAATGCCATGCAGGCGACTTTGAAGAGCGGCTGGCTTGATAAAGAGATGTATGTAATTCCTGTGGAGCAAGCATTTCCGGCGCTGGTCCCAGTTGTAGCTGTAATTGACTGGATTTTCAAGGGTTTTGACACTATGCGTCAGTGTCTTGGCGCGTTAAGGCCATCGCCCTAGAGCTTTGATTTAAAACCAGATTCATTTTTTTACTTGCCTATTGCCTGAACATGCTAAGATACCCGAGATGTTGAAGGCCTTAATCTTACAAGGACGTGGCAAGCTGGTGCTCCTGAGTATCGTGCTTGCGCTGGTGACTGTGGCGCTAGGGTGTGACCACTCCGACCAGGTGTACCCCAACCTTGAGATTTTAACCCCCCAGGAGCGGGCGTGGTTGCAAGCTCTTGACAGGCCGATTCGTATTGGCCCAGACCCTAATTTCCCCCCATTTGAGTTTTTCAATGATGAAGGCGTTTACCAAGGTGTGGTTCAAGAGTACGTCAGGCGGATTGAAAAAATTCTGAATATCAGGGTTGAGGTGGTTCGCAAAGGCCATTGGGAAGATGTGGTAAAAGCATATGAATCTCGTGAGGTTGACGTTGTCCCAGCGATGACGTTCACGACCAAACGTCAGGAATACATGCTTTTTACAGAGCCCTACATTGAGGTTCCAACGGTCATAGTTGGACGTAAAAAGGAATCGTCCTCAATCGAGCTGTCCGATCTCAGTAATGCCCGTGTGCTGGTGCTGGAAGGGTATGCAGTACAAGAGTATTTGAAGCAGAATCTGAGCCACATCGCGACGACGCCAGTGCCGGATGCCAGGACCGGCCTTCTTATGGTTTTTGAGGGCAAAGCTGACTATTTCGTGGTCCATCAGGACGTTTATAAATATATGCAAGAAAAACTAGGCCTTACAGGTCTGCACATAGTTGGTAACACTAACCATCTGGTCAGGCTTGCCTTTGCGTCGAGAAATGACTGGCCAGAGCTTAACTCCATACTTTCCAAGGCGTTGGCTTCAATTAGCCCTGCAGAAAGAGCTGAAATTGCAACCAAGTGGACGATTGCCCCACAAGGATGGTTCAGGATGAACTGGGTCATCTGGACCGTTATCCTTGGAATCCTTGGAACAATCGTACTCATAGTGATATTTGTCTTTGTTTGGAACCGCCTTTTACGCATTTTGGTCAATCAACGCACTAATGAACTGCGTCATGCTCGGGATTATTTGAGCGAACTGTTCAACTCGATTCCTACGGTCATGATTGGTGTTGGTCCTGAGGGCAACATAGTTCGTGTAAATGCTGCATGTAAGAGGCTGCTTCCGTTTGCTGGCGATTCCTTTTTTGGCAAGCCATACTGGGTGGTTTTCCCATTTCTGGAGCAAGAGCTTGTCAATTCCATTGTAGAGACGGACGGAAGCGCCATTGCGCCCAACGCCTTTGCCAAAAGGATTTCAGTTGAAGACAAGGTCTTTGAGGTGCAAGCCTTTGTTATTAAAGCTAAAGGCCATGAAGGATTGTTGATCAGTCTCGATGATATAACCGAGCTTGAAAAGGTTCAGCAGATGGTCCGCCACGCTCAACGAATGGAAATCATCGGTACTATGGTCAGCGGCTTAGCCCATGATTTTAATAACTATTTGACTACGCTTACTGGTGGCCTTTACCTGTTGGATAACAAAATTCGGGCCCTTCCACACGGTGATCGGACTGCGTTTACCACCATCACCGACATGATGAATAGCGCAGTCAGTCAGGCGGCCGAGCTGGTAAAAAGGCTGCTTTCATTTGGCAGATCCGGTACCACTGCTGCAGTTAAAGTGGATCTCAATTCGGTTGTCGAGCGTGTGATGGCAATGGGCCGAGCCTCGCTTGCAGATGGAATTGTGGTTGAGAAGAAGCTAAGTCCAGGGCTTGCTGTGGTTTTTGCTGATCCTTTGCAGTTGGAACAGGTGCTGCTGAACTTGATTATAAATGCTGGCCACGCCATGAGTTCGATGAGAGAACCCCCCGAAAAGCCACATGGAACGTTGACCGTGTCTGTCAGCAAGAGTGAGGGAGATGTCCGAGCACTTCTGGATGTTAATAATTCCGCATTGTGTGGATGGTGGTTGATTCAGGTTTCAGATACTGGGGTCGGGATGGATGAAAAGACTAAAGAAAAGGTTTTCGACCCATTCTTTACTACAAAGCCTAGGGGCATTGGCTCTGGGCTTGGGTTAACCACCGCCTACAGTATTGTTCTGAAGCAGGGTGGTGTGATGACCGTCCAGTCTGAATTGGGTATTGGTTCGACTTTCAGCGTTTATTTGCCGTCGGTAGATCCTGATTGATTTTGGGGGGCCGACATTTCGTTGAAAAGATTTACTAGGTTGTCTGCTTGCGACTGGCTGCGCTGCACGCAATCCTCAATGGCCAAGCCCGCGAACCAATTGCCAGTTATCGCAATGGTGCTGCCAGCAATTAGCTGATCCACGATTTTGACTATCTCTGCATGCCCCAATTTAGGCGAGGGGAGGACCACTTGGTGGCGGTTTACATCAAGCCATTTGTCACGGGGAACGCCCAGGAATTCTTCGATCCTGGCGATGGCGTCCGAGTCGCTGACTTTGGGGGAAAGATGAAAGGCAAATCCTCGATATTTTTCATGCGGATACACGTCTCTGGTCACGCATGATCTAAAGGAATCATTGGTGGGGATGAAGAAAGCAGCGTTAGGCAATTGTGTGCTTTCAGAATTAACCACAACTCCGATGGTTTCGACCTTACACGTTTCGATGCAGCCTATTGCCTTTGACAGCTTGGGGTTTACATCTGCCAGCAAGTTTGCGGCTGAATCCGGGGCGACGGCTAGTGCGAGTAGCCTTGAAACAAAGCTGGATTCGCCGGTTGCAACAACATAGTTACCAGCGGCGTCTTTGGTCACGCTTTTGACCGTTGTTGAAGTGATGCAATTGATATTTGGATGGTTCGTAAGACCCAAAACAAGTGCCTGAAGCCCGTTTTCAATGGTAAAGCTCCTAGGAACATCCTTTCTTTTTTTACGCGACTTAAACAACATTGAGGCCGGAAAATCATCAGCTGGCTGAGACGGCACAGCTGCAAAAACAGGACTAAAAACTCGTTCCCAGTTGTTGGCCCCGACTACTTGACCCCAGAATTGCCTCACTGTTTTGCCATCTTTATTTAAAAACGGAAGCTTAACTGCATTAAAAAGCAGGCTGGGAATATTGATTTGCGAAAAAAGTGATTTTATTTGGCCGCCTTCCACCAACTTCATAGGAGCCTTTTGCCTGGCAACCAAGGATTTAAGACCATCAGGTAACTCTTCGATTAATTTAAGTGTTTCACCATAAGAAGCATAACATGTGTGGGCACCAAGCTCATGCCAATATCCAGCCTTGGATTTGTGGGTCCAAAGGCATCCCCCCATTTTTTTATTTGAATCCAGGACGGTAACTGAAAGCCCTGCTTTAGCGCAAAGGTAGGCAAGCGACGCTCCGCTGATACCACCACCAACAACAATCAGATCCGCATCCGCCATCACAGGTTCCTCCAAAAGTGCTGGGCCCCAGTTTATGAGAAAAACGGGGGCTGGGGAAGTGGGGCACGGCCGGGTGCGGGGACAGGGGCAGGGGACGGGGGCA
>Ga0255347_1001481_pt1 | contig 37723 bp, 44 predicted proteins | sample wastewater_treat_2_FD_192479 | JGI IMG/M metagenome (GOLD analysis project Ga0255347, IMG submission 192479) | Wastewater microbial communities from Lulu Island WWTP, Vancouver, Canada - plant24 | ecosystem: Engineered > WWTP > Wastewater > Unclassified | place: Canada: Vancouver, British... | reverse complement strand
GATACCACCGGCGTTGTCTGCGATGGGACCGTAAGCGTCAACTGAAAGAGCCATACCTGTGATGGAAAGCATACCAACTGCGGCACATGCGATTCCGTAAAGACCGCCAAATTTTACTCCGGCAAGAATTGCTGCACAAACCAGAATAACGGGAATGGCAATTGATTTCATACCGACACCAAGTCCGGCAAGAATGTTTGTTGCGGCTCCTGTGTGTGATGCGTGTGCGATTTCTTTAACGCTTCCATATGCATCTGATGTGTAGAACTCAGTAGCAGCTCCGATAAGGATTCCAGCTACGACACCTGAAGTTACTGCATAAAAAAGTGTAAGATCGCCGAGGAAAAGCATACGTGTAAGGAAGAAAGAACCGATAATCATAAAAATACCGGTTGAAGCAAGTGCATTGCGAAGAGCAGCTGAAGGATCTCCGCCTTCTTTAACTCTTACAAAGAACATTCCGAGAATTGAGGCGAGGATTCCAAGTGCGGCCAACATCAGCGGATAGACAACTCCGGTGAGACCGGCCATTGTTCCGACAGCCATGGCTGCGATGATTGAGTTTACATAAGACTCAAAGAGGTCTGCTCCCATACCAGCTATGTCACCAACGTTATCTCCGACGTTGTCAGCTATAACTGCAGGGTTGCGTGGGTCATCTTCAGGGATACCTGCTTCGACCTTACCGACGAGGTCTGCTCCTACGTCTGCGGCCTTTGTAAAGATTCCGCCGCCGACACGTGCGAAAAGAGCTATTGAGCTAGCTCCAAAACCAAATGCTGTAATAATTACGGGATCGTTGTATAGAACAAACATTCCCAAAACTCCGAGAAGACCAACACCAACAACGGTCATACCCATAACGCTTCCGCCTGTAAAGGCAAGTTTAAGAGCGCCGTTCATTCCCTTTGTTGCGGCAAATGCTGTTTTACCATTTGATCTGGTTGCAACAACCATGCCAACATATCCGGTTAGGGCGCTGCAAAAAGCTCCTGTAAGGAAACAGACTGCGCTGGGAACATTAATTTTCCAAGCCAAAAGTCCTGTTACTACTACAACGAAAGGAAGAAGGGCTTTGTACTCTCTATAAAGGAATACCATTGCTCCACTATGAATAATGCCTGAAAGTTCGTTCACCTTTTCGTTGTCAACTTTGAATGCGGCGATTTTTGTTGATGCGTAAATGGCATAAATGAGTCCAAGTACAGCAATACCGCCTACGACGTACATTGTGCTGACGATGTTCATTGAAAAAAGACCCCCTTGAAGGTTTGTAATAATAGATATTTTTTAAAATATTTAAGTCCTCTGGCAACTTGACCGAAAGATTATAACGCTTTTTGTGTAAACTGACAACCAGTTTGAGATGTAATTGGCTATTGCACTTCTATAAAATCACTCTTTATACTGCTTAATCTTTAGGCATCATATTAGTGTCTATATAGACCTTTATTTTATCGCCTAAATTCTCGGTTTTTTTGAGAGAACCCAACATTCCGACTATGCCGCCGCCTACAAAATCGGCGACAAATCTTTTCATTGGGAGCAACTTATTTCCTATATATACTCTCGTACTGCCGTGAGAGCTTGATATTGCCAAATCATATAATTTGGATACTATTTTATCCTCTTCGCCTTCTCCAAAACGAACGTTTCCGTCCGCACCCCCATGCCTGTCATAAGTGAGAAAGATACCGGGGTAATTAGGATTCTCTTCTGCTTCTGAAGCAACCCAAACTTTTGGAAGGGTTAGGTTTTTACCGCCTTCAAGCAACAGGAGGTCTTTATCGGGAATGTACTTGGCAACGATTGTCGCCAAATCAAATTCTTCTCCATCACTTCTCTCTTCAAACATGACTCCATCCTTGCCCCATAGAATAGATGGAATGCCCATGTCCAAAACAGAACCTGTATCGCTATCTTTTTCAGATTGCAAGGCATTTTCTGATGTGTACTTTATATACCCGACAGAGAGGCCGAGCGCAGACAGCTCTCTCAGCAACTTGCGACAGAGCGTAGTCTTTCCTGAATTCTTATAACCTGAAACTGCGACAATACATGTCATGAGAGTCACCTCTTGTCCTTAAAATTTATTCGAGAATTGTCTCCCTATCGTTTTTACACTGCTTCTTCAGTACTATTGATCTATAAATATCCAGCAAGAACATGCCAATAGAGAGAATTAGCGGACCAATAAACAACCCGAGTAACCCCCACTGAGAGAGACCGCCGAAAATGCCTATGAATATTACGAGCATATGAATCTTGCTTCCCTCTGCAATGTAAATCGGGCGTAGGAAGTTATCTATTGTGCTAACCACTCCGAGCCCCCAGACAACAAGCAGCAATCCACCCAAAACGTTATTGTTTAAAAAGAGAGCTATGGCTCCCGGCACCCAAATTACGGGAGTACCAACGAAAGGAATCATGCCGACTACGAACATACAGAACCCGAAGAAAACGGGATTCGACAGTCCGACGAACCACCATCCCAATCCGCCGAGCAATCCCTGAAGGCTGGCGGTGAAAACTACTCCGTAAACGACGGAGTGAAGCATCTTCGCTGCACGATCAACAATTTCCAGACTCTCCTTCTCCTTCAATGGGATTATGTCGGTGACGTAAGACACTATGAGATGACCGTCACGCATGAAGAAAAAGGATGAAAATCCAACTGTAACCAAAAGATAAAAAATCCGGAAAGCGTTTCCGAAAATCTCTTTGGATATTAAACGCAACAATGAAGTAACCCAGTTGATAGCACTGTTGATTACGATTTCAACTACCGGGGTTCCGCTTATGGAGTTATATTTTGCAATGATGGAACCGATATAGGGAATCTCATACAGCTTCTCCTGTATTACGGTGTAAGAACCCTTCAATATTCCGCTTGACATGATCGCTTCATAAATTCTAAAAGATTCCTTGGTCAGCATAAGCAGCACAAAAATCATCGGCAATACCATGAATATAAGGATTATTGCCGTAGTAATCGCTGCAGCGACATTTGGTCTTTTTTCATTGAAAAAACCGTTATATAGTTTTTTGTAAATCGGATATGCGAAATAAGAGAAAATGGTTGACCAGATAAGAGGCCTCACCATCGGGCTCATTATCCGCCATGAAAGAAAAATAAAAAGAGCGGCTAGCGCAACAAAGGGCAGCACGCTCTCAGTAATCTTACTCTGCGCCTTATCATAGCGTTCATCCAACATAGGCATGACCTCTTTTCGTTTGTGTGGGTTACATTTAACATTTAATTTTTTGTTTATAAAATAAACTCAGTGAGGATTTATAAAAAATATCTAGCTCGACGGCAAAATAATACAATATTACACAAAAAACAGAACATCTTTTATTATGCTCGAAGGCTAATTTCTTTTGAAACTTTCTTTATTTGTTTAACAAAAGCATCATCTGGGCGTTTTTGTTTTATTTCTTTGTCACTTGTTGATGCCCATCGATATATCTGCTCGATACTTCCATAGCCACGCTTAAATAACATCGCATATTTTAAGCAATTTGCCTTAGTAGGTGCATCTAGCAAAATAATCTTCAATTCTTCTTCCGTCCAAGGCTTGTTTTTCATAGAACAATCACGATATTTTTCATTTTCTTTCGAACTAAAATAATCGACATATACTTGCCCAACAAATAGCATTTTTTCTAAATAATCCATCTCTTCAATGTCTTGTAATAATAGCTGCTGGAGTTTATTTTTAAAATCATTTTTTTTCATAAATATGAGTCTCCTTTTTAAACAAACGTCAAATCCTGAGCTCATTATAGCTTTTCCTTATCTCTATACAATGTTGCAGAAATTAAAATAACACACAATAAGAATCAAGGATGCTTATTTATTTTCACCTATACATCCATACCTTCTTTTATCATATATTCTTCTCTAATCTGAGACAAAGATTTTCCAGTTTCTTTGTGTACGGCGAACATATAAGTTTGTACTTTATCCCAGCCATAAACACTTTTAAGCCATGCTTGCATAGATTTTTCCTCATCATCAACTAGCACACTGCCATTTACTAACAATTGAGCCTCTATATCTCTATCTTTTTACTAAATATCCTGTGACTTACATGGTTGCCAAAGACGTGGCTCTCGAATCATCAAAAATATCATAGTCAATAGGCCTTTTTATCATTTTGTTATAGTCTATTTTGTGACGTCTACTGTACGATACAGAATAAGCTCCACTCACACCCTTATATAGCCTGATAATCCGGTCTATTTTTTCTTTGCTGTTTAGCGATTCTATAATTAAAGATGCATTTCTATTTTTACATTCATATTTTGCAAATCCATCAATTAAATAATATGGAATCGGAGTTCTTTGTTCTTCGCTCTGCTTTTTTTCTTGCTCCGCACGCTTATATAACAAATAAAGCTCTATCAAAGTATCATTTGTCACTTCATCCAACTTTATAAACTCTCCCGCCTTGTTGTACTGATCTGTTCCAAATTTTAGCATGTTACTTTTCTTTACATAGGCAACGTATCCACCGTCTACAAATGCATTTATTACTTGAAGGAGCTTTTCCAATGGAATAAATACATCATTTGGTCTTTTCATTGTGTTTAAACCAAATCTTTGTAGCCTTTCATCATTTGCTTGCCTTAATTTTGAAATAGTTTCATATTTTTGGGAAAACTTGTTTTTATCACTTTGTTTAATAAGTAATAAAAAGCCCTTTTCTTCAAATTCAAGTTGTAGTCTAATAAAGATTTCTGTGTTTGCAACGAACGTCTTTTCATCTATTGCGTTTTGAGAATTGTTAAATTTCACAATATCTTTATAGAGTTTTTCTTTTCCTTTATCATTCTTATCTATCTCTAAAATTTTAAGCATCACAAATGTATCTTTATATTCCCTTTCTATATTTTCAGGATCCTCATTTTCTAAAGCCTCATAAATTGAGTTCACTGTTTGACATCCGTTTACAATTTGTGGATTTTCTATTGTGATTGAAACATTCATATTATGTGCTTTTTGCGTTGATGGTTTAGTTGTCGCCTTACTTATTGAATCACAAATGACTGTTATTCCATTGTTGTAATAGAAGAAATTTTTCCTGTCTTCTTTATCTAATAATGTTTTATATATACTTTTATTTACCCCTCTATTTCCTAAATATTCTCTGATGTTTTTGTCAAATATAGGATAACCTTTTTCTATGGAGTTTCTATATAATCTGTATACTGAAACCACTGGTGTAAGAACATATTTTGCATCCAATACATTTTCTAATTTGTAATCTTCTGTATTTATATTTAAAATTGTTCCCTTATTAACACTTTCAACTTCTACTGAAATGCTTTTTCTTATTTCTTTTATTTCGCCATAATAACGCTCCTTAATATCATCCAAATAATAAATCTTGGCTCTATAATTAGGATTTTCCAAATTATATTTTTTAATATATTCTTCAGATTCTTTTGACCTTTGATTGTTTGTGACGAACAATTGTAAATGAACAGTAAAATCTTGGTGTTTTTTATACTTTGTAAAAAAATTTTGAAGTTCTTCTGATCTTTTATAGATTCCTTTTTCTAAAGCTGTAATACCCTTTAATAAAAAATCGGTTTTTATATACTCCGAAGTTATGAGAGTATCCGATGAATAATATTTATTTTGAATCAAATATACTTCTTTAGTTTCCTCATAGATTTGATACGCATCTATACACATATCTTTATAATCTGTTATTTTTCCTTCTATAAGATCCTCATCTTCGTAAAATAGTTTGTCTAATACCCAATAGTTAAATGCCCATTCATCTTTTTGTATATTTCCAAGATGAGGCATGATCTGCTGATATTCTCTGATATCCTCTTCTATTTGTTTTTTAAAACTGGTCATCTTTTTTTCCTCCTTTTTTATTAAAATAAGACTTGCTTTCTGAAAAACTATAACTTGCTAATAAAAAAACTTAGTTATCTTATTTTTCCTACTCCCACTCAATAGTTGCTGGAGGTTTGTTTGAAACGTCGTAAACTACTCTGTTAACTTGGGCGACTTCTGCACAAATTCTTTCTGATACTGTGTTTAAAAGTTCATATGGAAGACGAACCCACTCTGCTGTCATTGCATCCAATGAAGCAACGGCTCTCATGACTATTGTCTCGCCGTATGTACGAACTTTATCGGTGACGCCGACGCTGCGAATGGGAAGGAGCGCACAGTACGCTTGCCAAATTTCATCGTATAATCCGGCTTTTCTTATTTCTTCTATAAATATGGCATCTGCTTCTCTGAGCGTATCTAAACGTTCTTTTTTGAGCTCTCCGAGGCAACGGACTCCGAGTCCGGGGCCTGGGAATGGATGTCTGTCCAGAAAATGAGATTCTATGCCGAGGGTTCTTCCTATGGCTCTTACTTCATCTTTGAAGAGACTTTTTAGCGGTTCTATCAATCCCATTTTCATGTCTTCGGGAAGACCGCCGACGTTGTGATGGCTTTTTATTACGGCTGATCCTGCCCGGCCGCTCTCAACTATATCGGGATAGATGGTGCCTTGCAGAAGCCACTCAGCTCCACCCAATTTGTTCGCTTCTTCTTCAAATATGCGAATGAAGAGCTCGCCAATTATTTTGCGTTTCTTTTCCGGTTCGGTTACGCCTGAAAGAGCCGATAAAAATCTATCTTCTGCGTTTACGTAGTGTACGTTTAAGTTCAGAGAACGATATGTTTCCATGACTTGTTTGCCTTCATCTTTACGCAACATGCCATGGTCTACGAATATGCAGTGTAGGTTGTCTCCTACTGCTTTTGACGTTATGACTGCCGATACTGTTGAGTCCACTCCACCTGAGAGAGCTCCTATTACTCGTCCGCTTCCGACTGTGTTTTTTATCTTTTCTACTTCGCTATCCACCCATGGTGTGCCAAGTGTCCAATCTTTGTTGCAGCTGCATATGTCAAATATAAAGGCTGACAATATATCTTTTCCATTTTCAGTTTGTACTGCTTCGGGGTGAAATTGTACGGCACTTATTCTTTTATCTTCTGATTCAAATCCAAGACAGAGTCCGGCTTCATTATGTGCTGTGAGTTTATATCCTGAAGGAAGTGCTGTTACTTCGTCGCAGTAGTTTAACCAAGCAACTGTTTTTTTATCTTCGGGTGAGTCTGAAAGAAGTGTGTCGCCTTTGATGGTGATGTTTTCTTTTTTATATTCTCCTGCTTTGCCCTCTTTTATTTTTCCGCCCAGCATTTTTGCTATAAGAGTCATTCCGTATCCTATGCCGAAAATTGGAATATCGAGAGAAAGTATTTCTTTGGAGATGTTTGGGGCGTCACGTTCGTATAAGCTCTGCATGTCGCCGGTGATAATTATTCCGGAGGGGTTTATTTCCTTTATCTTTTCAATGGGGACATCCCAAAATAAGATTTCACTGTAAACGCCTAATTCTCTTACTGTTCTGGCTATCAGTTGGCTGTACTGTGAAGCACAGTCTATGATGAGTATTCTGTCGCTGTTCATTTGTATGGGATAAATCCCATCACCTCCGAATTATTAGCTTTCATTGTTAAGTATTACATAAAAAATAGTCGCATACAAGAGAGAACAAAAAAACGGGAAAGAGATTTCTCTCTTTCCCGATGGTTGTTGCTGTGTTGTAATGAGCTTTGGTTGGATTAGTAACCCATACCGCCCATTCCGCCCATGCCACCCATTCCGCCCATGGCTGCCATGTCTCCCATTGGATCTTTCTTTTCGGGTTTGTCGGCAACAAGAACGTCTGTTGTGAGTATCATGCCTGCGATTGATGCTGCATTCTGCAGTGCTGAGCGTGTAACTTTTACGGGGTCGATGATTCCGGCTTTAACCATGTCAACATACTCTCCTGTTGTAGCATCGAGTCCCTGCCCTGCTTTGAGTGTTTTAACTTTTTCGATGATGACGTCACCCTGCATACCTGCGTTTGTTGCGATGCGATGGAGGGGTTCCAACATTGCTTTACTGACTATTAGTGCACCTGTTTTTACGTCACCTTCGAGTGTTGCAATCATACCGCCAAGATCTTTCAAGCAACCTACGAGAGCGGCTCCACCACCTGCAACGATTCCTTCTTCAACTGCTGCACGTGTTGAGTTGAGTGCGTCTTCAATACGAAGTTTGAGCTCTTTCTGCTCTGTTTCTGTTGCGGCTCCGACATGAATGACTGCTACGCCGCCTGCGATTTTGGCAAGGCGCTCCTGGAGCTTTTCTTTATCATAGTCTGAAGTTGATTCTTCGATTTCTCTCTTGATCTGGAGCGTGCGTTTTTCGATTTCTTTGGTGTCGCCGGCTCCTTCAATGATTGTTGTATCGTCTTTGGTTACTTTGATTTTCTTTGCAGTTCCGAGAACTGTTGTTTCAGCGTTTTCGAGTTTAAGTCCAACTTCTTCGCTTATAACTGTAGCACCTGTTACGATTGCGATGTCCTGAACCATTGCTTTTCTGCGATCGCCGAATCCGGGTGCCTTAACGGCAACTACGGAGAGAATTCCACGGAGTTTATTGACTACTAGTGTTGCAAGGGCTTCTCCCTCAACGTCTTCTGCTATGAGAAGAAGGGGTTTGCCAAGCTGTACGATTTTCTCGAGCAAGGGGAGCATTTCTTTGACGTTGCTGATTTTTCCGTCTACGAGGAGTACGTTTGCATCGTCAAGTATTGCTTCCATGCGATCGGGATTTGTAACCATGTAGGGGCTGAGATAGCCTCTGTCGAACTGGAGTCCTTCTACTGTTTCGAGCGTGGTTCCGATGCTTTTGCTATCTTCAACTGTGATTACGCCTTCTTCTCCGACTTTATCCATTGCATCTGCAATGAGTTCGCCTATTTCTTTATCATCAGCTGAGATTGCTGCGACCTGTGCGATTTTGTCGTGGTCTTTTACTTTGATTGCCTGTTTCTTAAGGCTTTCAACAACTGTTTTTGCTGCAAGGTCAATGCCCTTGTGAATAAGGATTCCATTCGCTCCTGCTGCTACGTTTTTGATTCCTTCTTTTATCATTGCACGCGCAAGAACTGTGGCTGTTGTTGTACCGTCTCCTGCCACATCGTTTGTCTTAGAAGCTACTTCTTTAAGAAGCTGTGCTCCCATATTTTCGAACGGATCTTCGAGTTCAATATCCTTTGCGATTGTTACACCGTCATTTGTGATTGAGGGTGAACCGAATTTTTTCTCAAGTACTACGTTGCGACCTTTGGGGCCAAGTGTAATACCTACTGTATCTGCTACTTTGTCTATGCCACGCTCAAGAGCGCGACGTGCATCTTCTCTGAAAAGTAATGTTTTTGCCATAATTTTATTCCTCCTATAAGTAATCAGTTAAAACTACTTAGATACTACAGCGAGAATGTCTCTTTCGCTAAGAATCAAGTATTCTTCGCCGTCGAACTTAACTTCTGTGCCGGAGTACTTGCTGTAGATGACTCTGTCATTCACAGCGACTTCCATCGGCTGACGTTTGCCTGTATCAAGGACTTTCCCTGCTCCTACTGCTACTACGACTCCTTCTACCGGCTTTTCTTTTGCTGTATCAGGCAATACGAGTCCGCCCTTTGTTACCTCTTCGTACTCTGCTGTTTTTACAACAATTCTGTCTCCTAGTGGTTTTAGATTCATAAAATATCCCTCCTGTTTAATTTAACTTCTTTGTATTAGCACTCATAACATGAGAGTGCTAATTACCTTTCGAAAAAGAGTGTAATCAAACAGGCTGCATTATTCAACTCTGATAGGGGTAATATATTTAGCATTTTACGTTTATATCTTTGATATTTATTGAATTTCGGCTTTTTATAACTGATACTTTGTTTTTTGTAGATTAAGCATTTTATGAAGAGCTTTGTAAAGGATGGTCAAACTTTTGATTATTTATGAAAATAGCTCATCTATCTCTTCTTCGCTGACGACTTTTATCCCGTTCTCTATCAAGAGAGATGCTGTTATTCCTCTTCCAGGTATAACCTTTCCGCTGAAAGTTCCGTCATATATTTTGGAAGAGCCACAGGATGGGCTTCTCTGCTTTAGAATGGCGTGTTTGCAATCAAGACGCTTCATTATATTCAATACTTCTTGTGCTCCCAGATGAAAAATTTCTGTGTTGTCTTTGCCGCTTTTTTCTCTAACACGACCATCTAAAATTTCGTTAGGCTCTCTGGGCGTAGGCAGACCTCCGAGCTGCTCTGAACAAAGAGGGATTAGTTCATGCTCTTTGGAGAGCTCCAATATTTTTTCATCAAGTGAACCTCCACCGCAATAGCGGCAGTTCATACCCAAAAGACAAGCACTTACTACTATTCTCATATCATCATCTCTTTTCACTGCTATTTTTTAATCTTTTATTTTATTTCGCCTGCTATTATAAATTATTTAATTAATCCTTTTAATTTAATGTTTGCTCCATACTGCCATAAGGCTGACATACTCTCAAGATATCCTCTTTTGTAACAGTATTCCGGAGATTTATTTTCATGATATTTTGACATGGAGCAGCAGCCCGTCCAGTATGAGTCTTTTAATGTTTCCATGCCGCCTGACATGAGAACTCTGTGCACACCGAATTCCACTACAATGGGCTTTGAGGGGGATATAGCTGCTTCCATTGAAGAGAGTGCTGAGGCAAAGGAAACCGTTGATCGCGTGTGTCTGCTCCACCAATCAGATTCTCGAAGTTCATTAATGTCGAGTAGGGCTCCACTTAGTGAGGAGTATTGTGGATATTTGCCTTCTCTTATATTTTTTATTCCTATTTTCTCTATTTCGAGAAGTATGGGATCCAGTAGAGATGAGTGTGCAGCAAGAGTAACTTTTAGTCTTTTATGTTTTATTTCCAATTTATCCATTTCACTCTCGGCTTTGAGGATATCTTTTTTCCTACCAGAAATTACATATAGAGCGTGAGCATTTACAGCTGCTAGTGAAAGGTCCTTCCCCCTTGCAAGTATCTTCTCAATTTCTTTCTCCGAAGCACTCAGAGCGCACATTACTCCTTTTTCCTTTATGCTGTCCATAAGTTTTGCTCGCTTAAGAACGTATATTAAGGCTTCTTCAAAGGACAAGGTTTCTGAAACAACTGCTGCTGTGATTTCACCCAAAGAATGTCCTATTAATATATCCGGATTTACTCCATCGTAAAGATATTGCTTTGCCATGCCTATGCCAAAGACAAAAGAAAAGAGCTGTTCTTCTACAGATGAATTGTGTTTCCAGGAGGAAAGTATTTCAGAGATAGAGATGCTCTCTTCATTCAGTATGTTTTCTGCTGTTGTTATATAGAAATCAAATTCTTTTAAGTTATTTCTGAGGTATTTTAGAGGAATGGCGCCTGCTGCGCCTTGACCGGGGAAAGCAAAAATTATTTTATTATTTAAGTTTGACGAGTCAAAGGAATCTGTTTCTTCTATTAGAGTTTCAGCTTCTTTATGTTCTGAAGCCACAACGGCCATTCTGTGTCTCAAGGGCTCTTCTGATAGCAACCGTTGTGATATTTTTTCTAAAGGCACTTGTTTGTTAAGGAAGGATATAACTTCTCTCTTTTTATCTTCCAGCTGTTCTCTTGTTTCTGCCGATAGCGGCAGAATATGGCATCCCTCTACCATCATTTCTATTTCGTGTTTTCGGCTATTTTTTTGTGCTTGTTCAACAGCTCTGCAAAATCAAAGTCTGACTTCATCTTTTCAAGGACAGTTTTAACAACGTTAAATATATCTTTTTCTTTTCTGTAATCTGCTTCACAGACAAAATTGACTCGCTCTTCTTTTATTAGTTTCTCCGCATTGAGGCGCTTCTGCTCGTCTTCGGGATTATATACTGCCACTGAGTAGCCGCCCTCCTGTTTTACCATTCTCATACAGGGGATATCGGTGTCTCCATCTCCAAAGTAAATCATTCTTTCAAAGGGTATTGGCCGTTGATCTTTGGGAACATATTCATTGATTTTTTTATCGTCTCGAACACTGTCAATACCTTTGTTTATTTTGAAAAGGAACTGAGTTTTGGTTGTGAAGTCTACTGCCACAGCTGGCCATTCTGCGACTTCGTCAACGTTGTAGATAAAGGAACAGGCATATATGCGTTCAAATTCATGTGCGATGTCTGTGCCTTCTATCATTTCTTTCAGCCCGGAGGAGTTTATGTAATGTTTTATCGTTAATTCTTTTTCATCTCCCAATTTGTTTATGAGAGAAAACCACTCTTTTACTCCGGGAAAAAGCTCTACTTCATGCCCGAAGCTGCGAAAAGATTTTCTCTGAAGTGAGATGTTTTTGCTCTTGGCTTCATCTAACATTAATTTCATGTAGCAAGAGATGCTACTTGCATCATTCTTCTCTGAAAGCGCCTGAGCTTTGCTCCAAAAATCTTTGGGAGACATGTTCAATGCTCTTATGAAGCTGTACTCTTGCATATTTCTAGGAGAAAGTGTGCCATCGAAATCATAAATTAAAGCTACAACGGGCTTGTGGGTATTTTCCATGTAGATCCTCCATGAACATAAATATTTGTTTTATAAGACCGCCAAATATTAATTGTAACCAGTAAGTTGCCGACTTTTTTCAATGATAATTATAACATGGCAACATTGTTAGAAATATTGAGAAGTCAAGACAGAGATATAAAATGCAAAAAAAATCCCTCTTTATAAAAGAGGGAGGTTATTATCTATTTTATTAATTTTACGTTCGTATGATGGTGGCGCTAACTGGACTCGAACCAGTGACCTGCCGGGTATGAACCGGATGCTCTAGCCAGCTGAGCTACAGCGCCGAAGTTGGTTGCGGGGACAGGATTTGAACCTGTGACCTTCGGGTTATGAGCCCGACGAGCTACCGTACTGCTCCACCCCGCGATATCGATCTCTGGTGCCGAGAGGGGGAGTCGAACCCCCACGAACTTGCGTTCGCGGGATTTTAAGTCCCGTGCGTCTACCATTCCGCCACCCCGGCTAACAGAAAGCATTATATCAATTATTTATTAAACGTCAAGGCTTTTACCAAACTTGCACCATTTTTTTACTGTGCATTCTCCGCACTTCGGATTTCTTGCACTACAGATAGTTCTCCCCTGTTTAAGAAAATTAAGATGTGCTCCCGCAAAACGCTCTTCAGGCAGAGTGGCTTCCAGATATAATTGTATCTTTTCTGGAGTGGTTTTCTCTTCTGCCCAGCCTAGCCTTCGGCTAATTCTGGCAACGTGCGTATCTACAGGGAAAGAGGGCATTCCTAAGTCAAAAACCATGACTATGCCCGCAGTCTTTACACCTACACCGGGAAGAGAGACTAAAAACTCACGTACGTCTTTGGGATCCCATTTCTTTAGCTCTTTTATGGAGTATTCGCCGAATTTATCTTTTACAGTGTTCAATGCTTGTTTTATGTAAGAAGCTTTTGTGTTGCCGAGGCCGGCTATTTTTATTCTCTGTGCAATGTCGGACTCGCTTGCCAATGCTGTTTCTTCCCATGTTGGATACTGTTCTCTTAAAATCTTGAACGCTTTATCTCTATTTATATCATTTGTATTTTGCGAAAGAATTGTCAAAACCAAATTATCAAGTGGCTCTTCAAACACGAGGTCTTCAGGGAAGTTTTTCTCAAAACCCCACTCCTCTTCAAAGGCATCCAGTATTTTTTTAAAGTTGCTTGGTTTTTTCATTAATCTTTGTCGCTTTCCTTTTTCTGTTCTGTTTTTGTATCACTGTTTTTCTTAGGAGGCTCAACTATGTCTCTTATTTTTTTCTGATGCTTGCTAGAGCGCAGTATCCAGTTTTCTAAGGAGGCTTTTACTTTGTAATGTATGCTGTTTTCCGGATATTTTCCTTCTTTATTCAACTTACCTGCTTTTAATCCGGTAAGAATTTCTATGCCTTCATCAATTGTTTTAACGCTCCAAATGTGGAATTGTCCTTTTTTTACAGCTTGAACAACTTCATGGCTGAGCATGAGGTGCTGTTCATTCTGATGAGGGATTATGACTCCCTGTTCTTTGGTGAGTCCCGCCACTTTGCAGTATCTGTAGAATCCTTCGATTTTTTCATTCACACCGCCTATAGGCTGTATTGAACCAAACTGGTCTACGGATCCAGTTACGGCTATTCCCTGTTTTAAGGGCACTTCTGCTATTGCCGAAAGCAGACAGTAAAGCTCTGTAGATGACGCGCTGTCTCCATCTATGCCACCATAAGTCTGTTCAAAAGCTATACGAGCCGCTATTGTGAGGGGGTGTTCATGTGCATACATGCGTCCTAAGTAGCTGGAAAGGGTCAATAAGCCTTTGTTATGTATGGGGCCGGTCATCTCGACTTCCCTCTCTATATTGACTATTCCCTCTTGTCCCATGAATACGTTGGCAGTTATTCTCACAGGAGCGCCAAAGCTGCAGTCAACAAGCTGTATTACTGTAAGGCCGTTTATTTGCCCTACGACAGATCCCTTTGTCTCTATTTTTATGACTTCATCTGTGTAACTCTCCTGTATCTTTTCTTCTAGCAAACTTGAACGGAAGAGTTTGTCTTCGATTGCTTTTTGAACGTGTGTCAATCCAACTTGTTTCTTGCCGTCTACTTTCGCCCATGCCGTCGCTTCCACAAGAATGTCCGCTATTTTATTAAACTGCGTACATAGTTTGTTTTGATCTTCCACTAAGCGTGAAGAGTACTCGATTACTTCTCCAACTGCTCCTACAGAAAAATTAAGTTTGCCCTCATGAGCTACAAATCCGGAAATAAACTGTGCTAGCTGTTTCTCAGACTCAGGCGTTCTCTTCATTTCCGTGTCAAAATCTGCTTTTATTTTAAATATTTTTTGGAACTCTGAATCATAGACATTAAGTAAATAGTACAAATACGGAGTTCCCACAATTACTACTTTGATGTCTACGGGAATCGGTTCGGGGCGCAGGGATGAAACAGGCACATATCCCAGCTGTTCTCCAAGGTTTTCAATGGAGAGCTCTCGATAACGCAAGACTCTTTTCAATACGTCCCAAGACATAAATTGAGAGAGAATCTCCTCTGCATCAAGCAGGAGAAATCCTCCATTTGCCTTGTGCATTGCTCCAGGAGTAATTCTACGAAAATCTGTATACAGATTGCCCTGGCGGCTTTCGTAATCCACTTTGCCTACGAGATTATAATAAATTGGGTTTGTCTCTAATATGACCGGTGCACCGTCATTTGGATTGTTTGAGACAAATGCATTTACTTCGTAGCGAGAAAAGTCAATTTCCGTCGTCTCATCTCTTTCCGCAGCTAGGAACATACTAAAATTGCTTACTATGTCCTCGGTCAAAGACTTCAACCAATCTTCCAGTCTTTTGTTTGGAGTATATTTTGTGTTGAATTCAGACAGGATAGGCTCAATTGCGTTGCGACAAATCTGCCCTTCTAACTCTTTTATTCTCTCTTTTAAATCTTTTTCTCGTTCACGTATAAGGCGCAAAGTTATCAGCGTCTTCTGTGAGATCTCTTCTGATACCTTTTGGAGCGAGTCTTGCTCCTTTTTGCTTAACTTTTCGAATTCTTCCTGCTGCATTTCACGAAGAATCGGTTTAGGTTTCTTTTTCTTCGTATTTTTTTTGCTCTCTTGTTCTACTCCCTTATCCTGTGGCTCAGGCAACTGCTCTTCCAAAGGCAGAGCCATAATCATTGGCAAGTTTACAAAACCTTGGGGCGTTCTCTTAATGGCAAATTTCTTTTCTTCCGCCCACTTGCGCAAATCTTCCATTAATTTATTTACGACTTCTTGAAAGCTCTTTACAAGATGCGCCTTGTTGTCTTCGTATTCTGTATTGTCAAATGCCTTTGAAAGTGTTGTCTTTAAATCTTCGATAGCATTCTCTGCGTCTTTTGAAAGTTCCTTCCCTTTGCCTGCTGGCAAGCTAATGGCAAGTGGCACTCCTGAGTCGTCGAAATTATAAACATAGACCCAGTCATCGGGGGCAGGCATCGTGGCGGCTATGTTTTCCAGAGTCTTTTTCGCATAGGAAGTTCTGCCGCTGCCGGGTTCTCCCACCATGAATATGTTATAGCCTTTGCTTTGTACTGAAAGGCCAAAATCGACGGCTCTTACCGCACGTTCCTGGCCGATCAAACCATTTAGCTTTTCTAAGCTTTTTGTGGTTCTAAATCCCAAAGCATTTAAATCTGCTTTGCGACGTAATTTTTCAACTTGCAATTTTTTATCATTAATAAGGGACATAATGAGCCTCCTAATTTTATGTTTTTGGGGATAGTTGGGTTTATTTTTTATACAGGCTTACGATAGACGAAAGCACCACATTTATGCAAGAGGTAAAACGTTAATTATATTTTTTAAAATTATGCCGGTTGGAATATAACACAATACAAAAATAAGAGAAGAGCGAAAAGTCGCTCTTCTCTTTTAATAGTCGATTTCTTTATATAAAGAAATACCTCTTGCTATATCTTCTCTACGTCAGCCGCCTGTGGGCCTTTGCTGCCATCTGTGATTTCAAATGAAACCTTCTGGCCTTCGTCAAGGGTCTTAAACCCGTCGCCCTGGATTGCGCTGAAGTGAACGAATACGTCGCTTCCTTCATCTGTCGTGATAAATCCATAACCCTTAGTTGCGTTAAACCATTTTACTGTTCCGTTGCTTTTCAATGTGTTGCCTCCCAGCAGAAATATTATAATCGAACATATTGTTCGACAGGGTAACTTTAAACTCATATTTCTAGCTTGTCAAGCCTTTCTTTGTTTTTTACTGTAAAAAGATGTTTTTTATGCTTAATTTTATATATTTTTTAAGAAAACTTTCAACTAGATCTTACTGTTCATTTAATTAAACGAATATTGTCGTTATTAAAAGAATATCGTAGTTTACCTCAGGAAAAAAGAAATAATTAGCGTATTTTAGCTTTAATTATCCTTCATTAATATTGTCTGATTTATTTTGACCATTATAATAGAAACATGAAGTCAATATTGGTTAGACCTTTTTGTTAAGGGGGGGAATAATTATGGATATAAACAAATTAACTCAAAAGTCTCAGGAAGCTTTCTATGAGGCTCAGAACATTGCTATAAGACGTGGGCATCAAGAAGTTAACACGGAGCACCTTTCACTTGCTTTGATATCGCAGGAGAATGGACTTATCCCAAACTTACTAAATAAAATAGGAGTTCCGGTAAACAATCTTCTTAAAGCCATTGAAAGTGAACTTGATAAGAAACCCAGAGTCTCCGGAAGTGGTCAAGAAGTGGGAAAAATTTATGTGTCGCAAAATCTTTCTCAAGTGTTGGCAAAAGCGGAAGATGAAGCAAAGATGCTTAAAGATGAGTACATCTCGGTAGAGCATTTACTTTTGGCGATTTTATCTGAAGGCCCTAAAAATCCATCTTTTTCGATCTTCGCTACTTTTGGATTGACACAGGACAATTTTCTAAAAACTCTTTCTGAGGTACGGGGAAATCAGCGTGTCACAAGCGATAATCCGGAGGACACTTATGACGTTTTAGAGAAGTATGGACGAGATCTGGTGAGAGCAGCGAGAGAGAATAAGTTGGATCCCGTTATAGGACGGGATGAAGAGATTCGACGTGTTATAAGAATTCTAAGCAGAAAAACAAAGAATAATCCAGTTCTCATTGGAGAGCCTGGCGTTGGTAAAACTGCGATTGTAGAGGGACTAGCTCTGCGCATTTTGCGAGGAGATGTTCCGGAAGGGTTAAAAGATCGTTCTATTTTTGCTTTAGACATGGGCTCTCTTATTGCGGGAGCTAAATTCCGTGGAGAATTTGAAGAGCGTTTAAAAGCAGTCTTAAATGAAGTTAAGAAGAGCGAAGGACGAATTATACTTTTTATTGATGAGCTACATACTATCGTCGGAGCCGGAAAAACAGAGGGAGCTCTTGATGCAGGAAATATGCTTAAACCGATGCTTGCCAGAGGCGAATTGCACTGTATAGGAGCTACAACATTAGAAGAATACAGAAATTATATTGAAAAGGATGCTGCACTTGAGCGCCGTTTCCAGCCGGTTCTTGTTGAAGCGCCTGATGTGGAAGATACAATTTCAATTTTGCGCGGAATCAAAGAGAGATTCCAGCTCCATCATGGAGTGAGGATACAGGATAACGCCTTGGTTGCAGCTGCTGTACTTTCAAATCGATATATAACAGACCGATTCCTCCCCGATAAAGCAATAGATCTTGTGGATGAGGCTTCTGCAATGATAAGAACGGACATAGATTCTATGCCAGCTGAGTTGGATGATGTCTCCAGACGTTTAATGCAGCTTGAAATAGAAGAACAGGCTCTTAAAAACGAAAAAGATAAGGCAAGTAAAGAGAGGCTTGATGCTCTGCAGAAAGAGCTGGCCGATCTAAAAGAAAAAGCAAATGCTCTCAGAGCCCAGTACGAGGCAGAAAAAGAAAACATTAAAAAGGTCAGATCGCTTAGAGAAGAAATTGAAAATGTACATCATAAAATTGATAAAGCAGAACGTGAATATGACCTAAATAACGCGGCTCAGCTCAGACATGGTACACTTCCTGAGCTTGAGAAAAAGCTTAAGGAAGAGGAAGATAAATTAGCAGCTGAGACAAAAACTAATAAGCTGCTTCGTGAAGAGGTAACTGAAGAAGAGATTGCAAAAATAGTGGCTAAATGGACTGGCATCCCAGTTACAAAACTTGTCGAAGGAGAGCGTGAGAAACTTATTCACCTTGATGAGATTTTGCATAAGAGAGTTATCGGCCAAAGTGAAGCGGTAGAACTTGTTTCAGATGCTATTTTAAGAGCAAGAGCTGGAATAAAGGATCCCAAACGACCGATAGGCTCTTTCATTTTCCTTGGGCCAACGGGGGTCGGAAAGACAGAGCTTGCAAAGGCTCTGGCCGAAACCCTCTTTGATTCTGAAGAAAATATTATTCGCATAGATATGTCTGAATACATGGAAAAACACTCTGTCTCCAGACTTATAGGAGCGCCTCCAGGCTATGTCGGATATGAAGAGGGAGGGCAGCTTACAGAGGCTGTTCGCAGACGCCCATATTCCGTAGTTCTTTTTGATGAAATTGAGAAAGCACATCCCGATGTTTTTAACGTGCTTCTGCAACTTCTTGATGATGGAAGGATTACGGACAGTCAGGGACGTACAGTTAACTTTAAAAATTGCGTGATAATTATGACCAGCAATTTGGGAGCTCAATCTCTAATAAACGGTATAGATTCTACCACCGGCAGAATCTCAGAGGAAGCTAAAAAAGATGTTGAAGCTGCACTTAGAGCGAACTTCAAACCCGAATTTTTGAACAGAGTGGATGAAATAATATTATTTAAGCCACTTCAAGTGAATGAGATAACTCAAATAGTAGGACTACTCATAAAGGAAGTAGCGGATCGTCTTACTGACAGAAATATAGGATTGGAGATAACTCCGGAAGCACAGGCTATCATAGCAAAGAACGGATATGATCCCGTTTACGGGGCAAGGCCGTTGAAAAGATACTTACAGAAACATCTCGAGTCAAAAATAGCTCGAATGATTATAGGAGGAGAAGTCGCTGAGGGGTCTACTATTAAAGTAGAGAACCATGGCAATGACATTTCTCTCCTTGTTGAGCTGCCAAAAGCTGATAAATAAAAGAACAATTCTTAAAGCACAAAGTACAGTTATTCTGTTTTAAATAATAAGGAGGATATGAAATGGCGACAAAGGTAGAGAAACACGAGTTTCAAAGCGAAGCAAAACAAGTTCTGGAGTTGATGATACATTCTGTCTACTCCAACCCCGATATTTTTCTTAGAGAGTTAATTTCCAATGCATCAGATGCATTGGACAAGCTTAGAATAGAAAGTTTAAGCAATCAGGAGCTTTCTGATATGGCGAAGGACGGAAGAATAGATATAGCAATAGATAAAGAAAAAAACATCTTGTCTGTTTCAGACAATGGGATAGGCATGACGAAAGAAGACTTAATGTCATATCTTGGAACCATTGCACGAAGCGGAACTAAGGAGTTTATGGAAGTAATCCAGAAAGCAAAATCTGACTCAAGTAGCGATTTGATAGGTCAATTTGGAGTAGGATTTTATTCAAGTTTTATGGTAGCAGACAAAGTTACTGTCGAGACTCGCAAAGCGGGAGAAGAAAAAACTTATATTTGGGAGTCTGAAGGAGACGGAAGCTACACTATTGCAGATGGCAATCGCGAATCTAACGGAACCACTATCACTTTACATGTTAAAAAAATGGGAGAAGATAAGGAGGCTGAGGAGAAGGATTATCTTTCCAAATGGACTATACAGGGAATTGTTAAGCAATACTCCGACTTTGTCTCCTACCCCATTTATTTAAAAGATGTTTCTGAAAAAAAGGAAAAGGACGAGAAAGAAGAACCTTTAAATTCAATGCAAGCATTATGGACTCGCTCGAAAGATGATGTGACAGAAGATGAGTATAAAGAGTTCTATCGTCATATCACTCATGATTGGGATGAGCCTCTTGAGCGTATTCAGTACAAAGCTGAGGGTGTGACAGAGTTTAATGCTCTTCTTTATATCCCTTCACGTCCGCCCATGGATTTGTTTTTCCAAAATTCAAAACATGGCATTCAGCTGTACATCCGCAGAGTTTTTATCATGAGCGATTGTAAAGATCTTATGCCGGAGTATTTGCGCTTCGTTAAAGGTGTTGTTGACTCAGAAAACCTTTCTCTCAACGTTTCTCGAGAGATATTACAGCAGGACAGAACAACTGCTGTGATCAAAAAGAGCCTTACTCACAAAATACTGGATGCTCTTAAAAAGATGAAGACGGAAGATGCTGAGAAATACGATAAGTTCTGGAAAAACTTTGGCGTAGTTTTGAAAGAGGGTATTATTTCCGATTTCAAAAACAAAGAAATCATCATGGAACTTTGTCTTTTTGACAGTTCAAAGGGTGGGCAAACAACTTTAGAGAACTATGTCTCTAATATGCAAAAAGAACAGAAAAAGATTTACTACATTACCGGTGCAACATCAGAACAGTTAGCTAAATCGCCTAAATTAGAGGCATTAAAAGCGAGAGGGATAGAAGTTTTATTGCTTGGAGATACAGTTGATGAGGTATGGGTAAACAACATGCCTAAGTTTAAAGATTATGACTTTGTCTCAATAGCAGCAGAGGATGTAGATTTACCGGACAGCAATACGGAAGAAGAAAACAAAGGAAAAGAAAAAATAGAGAAGAGCGGTTTCGTGGATAAAATAAAGAAGGCTCTAACTGACACAGTTGAAGATGTAAAGCTTTCTACCAGACTGGTAGATTCTCCTGCCTGTTACGTACAAAAGGGAGAAGCTATTTCACCGCACATGAGAAACTTTTTCAAATCCATGGGACAGGAAGTTCCGGAGGAAAAACGTATTCTGGAACTCAATCCCAATCATCCTTTAGTGAAACAAGCTGTCGAAGATTCAGAGAAGGATGATTCTAATATGAAAGATTGGGGAGAAATATTTCTCGCACTTGCCTCAATTGCTGATGGAGAACCAGTTGCAAATGGGAAAGAGTTTACAGATTTAATAAGTAAAATGATTAAATAGCATGTTGAGAAAAACGGCATCCCTCTCTTATGAAGGATGCCGTTTTTTATTTCTGTTTTATTAAATTATCAGTGATATTTTTCTGTTTTTTTGTACGGTTGTGGATTATTAATCGTCGTTTGTTGTAACAGAAGGTTTCTGATCCTGGGATAATATGTTATTGCCGTTGAATTGCGAATGCGATTTGTTCAAGGCAAAACCTTTTATAACAGCTCTCAGATCGCCACGACGAGCGTCTTTTGGCAACGCCAATTCTAAAAGTTGTCCTGCTCCACAATGGCTACAAGTCCACATTACTCTCGTCGTGCCGGACAAATCAGGTCCCCCTGCTATGACTTTCATTTCACCACATTTTTGACAGCCTACTATAAGCATCTTTTATCTCCTATTAGTGAAGAGCCACTGTTATTTTAACAGGACCTTCTGTATAAATATTATTTGCGGCTCTTATTTTTAGTTTCTTTTCCTGGTCGCTTCCGACCGCCTCTATTAAAATTGTCATAATTTCAGATGTATCAACACTACCTACATTTCCAGTAAGAGGATCTCTTAGCAACCCGTCTTTTACTGCTTTACTGTTTAATTCTTTTAGTGCATTGAATATAAGCTCTTCAAGTTCAGGTCTTGTTATTTGGGGTTTTATTTTTTTCTCAACAAGTATTTGGTTTGCTTCATAAACTAATTTAGTCTTGTAAGAATCTACTCGTGCACGTACATGTTCACCTTCAACTGCATTTGTCATAGCTGTCATACGAATAACCCAACGTTCATTTGTATTGACTAATTTTTTTCTCACGGCATCCTTTGTGCCTTCATCTAAAATAGGTGCTAAAACTTCTTCTTTTTTCTTGCCGAAGCGATATGCCAAAAGCGTGGTTGCCTCATCGGTAAGCCTCTCAAAAACTGAATCGATTTCAATTACAGTTCCGCCTTTTAAAGTGACAGCCCTCTGAGCCAATATTTCTCCGGTTATAGTAGCAATTCTCCCCTCTCTTAAGCGTTGAATGTTTCCTCTTAGCTCTTCAGACTCTCTTTTTAGTGATTGTACTGAAATTTCAAGATTCTTGCTTTCTTCCGCTAAAGCTGTATTCGCTTTTATCAGAGTAGTTTGTTCTGCCTTTGCTTTTGACATCTGGGTTTCCATATCATGAATTTTTGAGACGGTTTCAGCCAGATCCTTTGTCTTCTTTGATAATTTTTTTGAAATTTCCTGCAACTCTTTTTGTTTTTCCTGAAGGTCTCCTTTATTTGTAAAAAGCTCCAGCTCCATTTTCTCTAAAGTTGACCTATTGCTTTGCAGTTCAGCTGTTAAGGTCGTTACTTGATTTCTGACGTAGTTCATGCTGAAAAGAGCGGTTCGTACAGTGTCTGAAGCGGTGCTGATTGCAAATAATGAAAAGATAGAAATGCCGATTCCAGTGATGACTGTAATTATTCTCGATGTATGCCTTGGACGAAGGTTGAAAAATGTGATGCGTTTTTTCCCGAGATGCATTCCGACAAAGTCTCCGGCCCAAGCAACCAAAGCACCCACTAATATTAGTGTGCCTATGAGAGTCCAATTTATTTCTTTGAATATCTCAAACATGCGTTGCCCTCCATTTGCTTCTCTATCTTATTATCTCAAAAAACATCAATCAGCTTAAGGGTGAAATAGCATTTACGTTATACTTTATCCGCTTCTTTTTGTTCTGAATAAATCTCGGTTATAACATCTTCAGAGTAATGTTTGCCCTTATTCATTCCTGGGCATTTTTCGGAGTAGTAATTCCAAAGTCTTTTATCTTCTAACAGAGAATCCCAAAAAGGATAAAGACTGCACTGTCTCGGACGAACTTTATATATTTTACATTTTCTTGATTTTTCATCGAGAAAAATACAGTCATAATTTTCTTGTTCTTTGATACTGTATTTACCCATGACTTTTATTAAGTATGTTTTTCTAAACTCGTCTTCGTTTATAGCAAGAAATTCTGAAATAAGCTTTACCTCTTTATCGTTGACCCAGATAAAACCGGGTTCTCCGCCACAACATTTTCCACATTCTATACATTCAAAGTTGATTCCTGTTTCACTCCACCAAAATTTATTCTTCGGTCCGTTTGTTTTCTTTGTCATATTTAACTATTTATCCTTATTTTTAAATTATAACTCAATTTTTATATAAAATTAGATATAATTATCTCTTGCCGTAACCTCTACGTGTTGCCGAGTAAACAACTCCCGCTTCCTTCAGTTTATCAAGAGACTGAAGAGCGATGCCTGTGCCCATGGCTACACATTCTGATGCCGCTTCAGCCACTACTGCATTTATTTCTGTTTCTCTTATAATTAAATCAGCAAGGCCCCGCAAGTATGCTCCGCCTCCTGTTAGAATTATTCCTCTGTCAATGACATCAGCAGACAACTCGGGAGGTGTTCTCTCCAAGACTCTTTTTATTGCCGCAATTATTGCGTTTGTAGGCTCTTCAACCGCACGAGCTATATCCATGCTGCTCACCGTTATCTGTCTGGGAAGGCCCTGAATTAAGTCTCTACCTCTTATAGCCATTGTCATATCGGCAGCAGCTCTTTCTATGTCGCATGAACCAATTTGTTTTTTTATTTCTTCTGTTGTCTGTTCTCCGATAGCCAAGTTATGCTGTTTGCGCATGTATCTTAGGATAGATTCGTCAAACTTGTCTCCTCCGACGCGTAGTGATTCATAAACAACTAATCCGCCTAAAGAGACTATGGCGATGTCTGTTGTTCCGCCGCCGATGTCTACAACCATATTTCCTGCAGCTTCACCTATTGGCATATTGGCACCTATTGCCGCGGCCATTGGCTCCTCAATCAGATATGCTTCTTTCGCTCCTACTTCAAGAGCAGCTTCTAAAACAGCTCTACGTTCGACATCTGTCGCACCGGCTGGAACACCTATCATTACTCTGTGCCGCACGACACGTTCCATGCCTTTTGTTACTTTTTTTATGAGCTCTCTTAACATGACTTCTGTCATGGTATAGTCTGCTATTACACCATCTAGAAGCGGGCGAATGGTCACAACATTGCCGGGTGTTCTACCTATCATTATCTTGGCTTCTTCACCGACCGCAATTATTTTGCCGCTGCTTTCATCCATACCAACCACAGATGGTTCTCTGAGAACAATTCCTTTATTTTTTATGAAGACTAAGACTGTAGCTGTACCAAGGTCTATACCAATATCTCTACTCCACAAATTTGCCAGCCTCCCCAATTATGCAAATAACAGTGTTTGTTTTTTATTTTTTTATATTACTTCTATTTTACATCACAACTGTCTTTTTCGTATGTCAACTGTTTGTATTTTATTTGTTTTTCTGTTTTATATTAAAAAAATGTTGAATATCTAAAAACTCTGTCTAAAAATAACATGCTAAAAGAAATAATTATGAACATTATAATCGTTATATTTTCTTTTTTCCCCCATGTTAAAGGATACATTTCTGTTTTTCCGATTCCGCCACGATAACAGCGTGACTCCATTGCCGTTGCCAAAATATCAGCTCTCATAAAAACTAAAGCAAACATGGGAACAAGGACGGGAATATATGCTTTCGCTCTTTTTATTAAACCGCCTTCATTAAAGTTGACGCCACGAGAGAGCTGCGACTTTATTATTCTACTTGTTTCCTCAAACAAAGTTGGTATAAATCTAAGAGCTATAGTTATCATCATCGCAACTTCGTGTGCAGGAAATCCAATTTTCTTAAACGGAGTCATTAGCGACTCTATCCCATTTGACAGCTTTGAAGGACTGGTAGTTAGAGTAAGAATCGCGGCATATAAAACAAGATATAAAAGCCTAAAGGACATTGTCAGAGCACCGATGCAACCCTCTTTTGTAATTGAGAAAGGGCCCATTGAAAACAAGTTATTTCCTTTGGTTCCCAAAAGATGTATAAAGATCGTAAATATTACAAAAAACAGAATGGGTTTTACTGATCGCAAGACCGCTCTAAATGGCACTTTTGAAAGATATATCAAGATAAATAAAAATAATCCCCAAAAGGGTATTGTTCGAACTGATTTAAAGATAAAAATCTCTGCCATTAGAAATATGGTTACGACTATCTTACAGCGGGGATCTAAATCATGTATAAAAGATTTTGCAGGAATAAATTGACCTATTGATATTTTAGATATAAGAGGCATCTTATTCCCTTTCAGAAATCATAGAGGCAAGTTCGTATGGGTTCAAGGTTACTTGGTTAACTTTCCCTCTTTTTTTTAGTATATTCGATAGGTTGAGTATATCCGGTAATGGCAATTTTATTAAATGTTCTAAACATAGTAGCTCTGCCGTTTTTTTAGGAGTACCCCAAGATATACTTTTCCCTTCATCGAGAACAAGGATCTTATCGCTTATAGATAAAGCCAGGGTTAAATCGTGAGTTATGTGCACAATTCCAACACCTTGGTCTGCTTGTGTTTTCATCAAGTTTATAAGTTCTTCTGTCCCTCTCGCATCCAACCCTGCGTTCGGTTCATCCAATACTATAAAATCAGGAGTTGCCGCAATGACAGATGCTATTGCCACTCTTCTTTTTATTCCGCTTGAAAGTGTGAATGGATTTTTGGTCAAAACATTTTCGTCTAAGCCCACAGTTGAGAGACTTTCTTTTATTCTCTTTGTGAGCTCTGTTCCTGTTACTCCCCAATTTGTAGGAGCAAAAGATATTTCCTTTTCAACTGTTTCAGAAAATATTTGCTGTTCAGGATATTGAAAAACATAGCCCACTTTCCGGCGTACTTCATTGGTAAATACGGATTTTGCTGTTATTTCACAATTATCTACTGATACGGACCCTATCTGCGCAAATAGAAGACCGTTTAAATGTTGGGCTAAGGTTGATTTGCCGCTTCCCATTAAACCGACTACAGAAACAATTTCTCCACGCTCTGTGCTCATTGAAACTCCTGAAAGAGCTGTCACTTCAGTGGGCAAACCCAAATTGTAAGTATGGTATAGTTCTTTGACTACAATAGACATAATGCCTTATTTATTGAATCAATATCCGATTTTGTGTTTTCGGGTATTATTTTCTTATTTATTAATAGTTCACGAAGTATTGATATGTCCGGTTTTTTTAATTTCATTTCATGTAAGTTTTCTTTGGATCTTCTAAGAAATTCATTTATAGACTCATCACAAGTTATTTCCCCATTTTCCATTACAATCACTCTATCTGCGAATAAGATTTCATCCAAATCATGCGTAACTTGCACGATAGTTATTCCACTTTTATGCTCATTTATTATTAATTTAATTATTTCTTTTTTTGAATAGGGATCCAACATTGATAAAGCTTCATCTAAAAGCAGTGCCTTTGGCTTCATTGCGAAAATGCCGGCGAGTGCAAGACGCTGTTTTTGTCCCCCTGATAAGGAAGAAATTGGCAGAGTACGTTTCTCCCAAAGGTTCGCCGTTGTAAGGGCATCCCTTACGCGAATACGTATATCTTCCGGCTCCAACCCTAAGTTTTCCGGCCCAAATGCAACATCTTCTTCAACTATAGCTGCTACGATTTGATCTTCTGGATTTTGGAATACCATTGAGACTTTCTCCCTTATTGAACCAGTAAGGTTCAGATCAGAAGAGTCTACTCCGTCAACAAAACAAAGACCTTGCGTTGGAACAAGCAGGGCGTTAAGCATTTTCAACAAAGTGGTTTTGCCTGACCCGTTGGGTCCTAAAACGGCAACCCACTCGCCGGGGCGGATTTCCAGATCCAAAGGGAAGAGTGTGTTCTCTGCCTCATCTGGATACCGGAATTCCGCACCCTTGAGAGAAAAGGGAATACCTGTTTTCATTATTAACCTAATCTACTAACTGTATTACCGCCATCTCAGAAGCATCGCCTAAACGTGCTCCAAGCTTAACTATTCTAGTATAGCCTCCGTTACGGTCGGCATACTTAGGGCCAAGCTCATTAAAGAGTTTGGCTACAGCTTCTTTATGTGGCATACGAGCCATAACAATACGACGATCGTTGACTTCTCCCGATTTTGCTCTTGTGATTAGTTTCTCTGCCACCTTACGTAATTCTTTAGCTTTAGATACAGTTGTAACTATGCTGCCCTCAAGAAAAAGACTGGCAGACATATTGGCAAGCATTGCTAATCTATGGGAAGAATAGCGTCCCAATTTTCTATTTGCTACTCGGTGCCTCATTTAATTATCCTCCTTTTGATTCTGTTCGCCTGAGTCAATAGATTCATTCAACGAAGAGTCTGTGTCTCCGCTGAGATGAAGGTCAAACTTGGCCAGTTTGCTTTCGATTTCTGCAAGAGATATCTTACCAAGATTACGAATCTTTAGAAGATCTTCTCTGGTTCTGGCTACAAGTTCTCCAATCACACGAACTTCTCCTCGAAGAAGGCAGTTTTCACTACGGACCGAGAGCTCAAGGTCTCTTACAGGTCTGGCATAGATTGAGTTTTCTCCCATCGGGAAACCAACTATGCCTGGCTGTTTGTCGTAACCAGTATCTAAAGTTGCACTTGCTGAGTCCTCTCCCTTGATGATTTCATCAAGAGCACTGCTACCCGGCCCTGCCAATGTGTCAACAACAGAAACATAGTAACTCTTGAGAACTCTGCTCGCTTCTATAATAGCGGATTCCGGAGAAACTGCTCCGTTGGTCCACACTTCTAACGTTAAACTGTCATAGTCTGTTCTCTGCCCCATGCGTTTATCGCTTATGTTGTACTTCACTCGTTGAACAGGAGAGAAAAGTGCATCTGCCTGCAAGGCATCAATCGGTAAGAATGATGCTCTGGGACGGTCAATTGGTGCATATCCTGTTCCTGTTCCTACATAAATATCCATAGCAATAGAATGTCCTGCTGCTATCTCACAAATATAAGCTTCCGGATCTGGGAATTCTATTTCACTATCCGGTGATATGTCTGCAGCAGTAATGACTTTTGGTCCTTCCGCTTCGAGGCGCAAGGTTGTCACAGAATTTGTGTGGCTACGTACGGGAACATGTTTCAAATTAACCAGGAGCTCAATCACGTCCTCTTTGACACCTGGGACAGTGCTAAACTCATGGAGAACCCCTTCAATACGTACCGCAAGAATCGCAGCACCACTGATGGAAGAGAGCAAAACTCTACGAAGAGAGTTGCCCAATGTTACTCCATAACCTCTTTCAAGAGGTTCAATGGTTATTTTTCCGTACGATGGGGTGGATTCTTGTACTATGATCTCATGGCGATCATGCTCCATATTCTCCTCCACCTTTCGTTTCCCTAACGGGCATAGAATTCAACGACAAGCTGTTCATCAACAGGAACATCGATCTGGTCGCGAATTGGAATAGAGACAACAGTACCGGACATCTTTTCAGGATTGACGCTAAGCCATCCTGGAATTGTTCTGGCAGCTGAAGCTTCCACGTTTTCTTTGATTAAATTGATATCCTTGCTGCTTTCACCTACGGTAATAACGTCGTTGACGCTAAGAAGTGCGCTAGGAATATCAAGTCTTTTGCCGTTTACCAAGAAATGTCCGTGGCGAACGAGCTGACGAGCCTGGCTACGGCTTACTGCAAAGCCAAGACGATAGACAATATTGTCTATGCGGCGTTCCAGAAGCTGTAGGAAGTTGTGACCAGACTGTCCGGCCATTTTTTCTGCTCTCTTATAAAGCAACGCAAACTGAGTTTCGTTGAGAGAGTAAAAACGACGAAGTTTCTGCTTTTCTCTTAGGTGAAGACCATAAACACTCATCTTCGTTCGACGAGTTCCGTGCTGTCCCGGTCTTGCATTACGCTTTGTAAAAGCACATTTTGCCGTATAACAGCGATCTCCTTTTAAAAAGAGCTTTGTACCTTCTGCACGACAAAGGCGGCAAACAGGTCCTGTGTATCTGCTCATACTTATTAGTTCCCTCCTTTAAACAAAATGCTACACGCGGCGCCGTTTTGGAGGACGGCATCCATTATGTGGAATCGGAGTAGCATCACCTATCACGTTTACCTGTAGCCCGGCCGCCTGGAGCGATCGAATTGCAGATTCACGGCCCGGTCCGGGTCCTTTAACTATTACGTCTATCTCAACTACACCATGGTCTTGAGCAACTTTTGCTGCCTCTGCAGCAGACATCTGTGCTGCGTAAGGTGTAGATTTACGTGCGCCCTTAAAACCCACGTTTCCACCTGAAGCCCAAGATAGTGCATTTCCTTGTTTGTCTGTAAGTGTCACTATTGTGTTGTTAAATGTTGAAAACACATGAGCAACACCATAACTTACGTTCTTTTTCTCTTTACGTTTACGAGATCGTTGTACACGCTTAGCCACCAATAATTCCCTCCCCTGTTAGATTACTTCGTTACTTTTTTCTTGCCTGCAACGGCCTTTCTTGGGCCTTTTGATGTGCGGGCGTTTGTCTTTGTCTTCTGTCCTCGAACAGGGAGTCCCTGGCGATGTCTAAGACCACGGTAGCAACCTACATCAGTAAGACGTTTAATGTTCATCGCTATTTCACGACGCAAATCGCCTTCCACTGCATGGTTGTTCTCAAGTTCAACGCGCAATTTCTGTTCTTCACCTTCAGTAAGGTCTTTAACCCTCGTATCGGGATTAATTCCAGTTGCCTCTATGATTTGCTTCGCGACAACGGGACCAACTCCGAATATGTACGTGAGGGCCACCTCAATTCTTTTGTCGCGCGGCAAGTCAACACCGGCTAAACGAGCCATATCCTGTTACCTCCTTGCTCCTTGGCGCTGTTTATGACGGGGATTTTTGCTACAAATTACCCGTACAACACCATGGCGTTTGATAATTCTACAATACTCACAAATAGGTTTCACTGACGGTCTTACTTTCATTTATGTGTAGACCTCCTTGATTAATCTTTGTCTCTAAAATCAGAAATAAATCTGATTGCTGGTTACTTATATCTGTATGTGATTCGCCCACGGGTTAAATCGTACGGCGAAAGTTGTAAAAGCACACGGTCGCCGGGTATTATTTTTATGAAATGCATACGCATTTTACCCGAGACATGAGCCAATATTTTGTGACCGTTTTCCAGTTCTACTCGGAACATGGCGTTTGGCAACGGCTCTACTACCATACCCTTTACTTCTATTAATTCTTCTTTGCCCATGTAGTAGCCTCAACTTCCTGTCTGCAAGATATATCGCTTCTATTTAAGGTAGCTGTGCCTCTCTGCCTTGAGCAGAAGTTGTTCAGAAAGTTAGCGCAGGCAATGCTCTTGGTCACAGCTTCGCGATCCGTTTGCGTAGTACAAAAGCGTTTTTTTTCTTCTAAGTGAAAATTTTTAAATGTATCTTCTTTTGTAAACGCAGCAACCAATGTGTCTATATTCATCACGCCATATGATTCGATTTTATTACAAATAGCAAAACAATCATAGAACGTGTTGGATGTTACTCCCATGGCGTAAGTATCTCAACACCGTTTTCAGTTACAAGAAGGCTGTTTTCAAAGTGAGCTGCATCACTTCCGTCAACTGTAACTACTGTCCACTGATCAGGGAGAGTTGCGACATCCTCGGCTCCTGACATAAGCATCGGTTCGACACAAATAGTCATTCTTTCTTTGAGAGTAACGCCTGTACCAGGTTCCCCAAAGTTTGGAATCTGAGGAGCTTCGTGTAGCTTTCGTCCTATCCCATGTCCGGCATAGTCTCTTACAAGTCCGTATCCGGCCGAAATAGCTACGTTTTCTACTGCATGGCCAATGTCTCCGATTGTTGCTCCGGGTCTGACTGCTTCCATTCCCTTATGAAGTGATTGTAAAGTTACGTCGAGCAACCGCTGTCGACTTTCACTTATTGAACCCACCGCATAAGTACATGCAGCATCACTAAAATGCCCTTCTATCGAAGCACCTGTATCAATACTAACTATATCTCCCTCTTCAAGAATTCGTTCACTTGACGGTATTCCGTGAACAATTTCCTCATTTATAGACACACAGAGTGTACCAGGAAAAGGGATTGATACAAATGGAACTTTGTAGTTCTTAAATGCCGGTTTCGCACCCGCTCTCAGAATTAATTGCTCAGCCGCTTCATCGAGTTCTAATGTGCTTATTCCGGGCTTGACCATATCTCTCATCAGTTTGAGAATGTCGGCCACAACTAGACCGGCTCTTCTCATCTTGGCAATATCTCGATCACTTTTAAATGTAATCATTTACTGTTTATATTCCCCTTTTTCAAGGAGTTTTAAGACTACGTCTTTACCTCCGGTTGCATCAACTGTCACTAATAATTTCTTCTTATTGTAATACTCTATGAGCGGAGCGGTCTGTTCATAGAAAACAGATAATCTGTTTTTTATGACGCTTTCCTTATCGTCATCTCTTTGGACAACTTCTCCGCCACACTTATCGCAAACCCCTTCTAATTTGGTAGGGTTAAATAGAGTGTTATATATTTCTCCACATGACTTGCAGCTTCTGCGAGTTGTGAGTCTTTTAATGATAACATCATCTTCTATTTCTAACTCAACAACCACGTCCAAGCTCACTCCGAGGTTTTTAAGCATAGTATCAAGTGCTTCTGCCTGTGATATTGTTCGGGGGAATCCGTCCAATATGAATCCATCTTTACAGTCAGCTTCCTTAATACGATTCTCTATCATAGCTATTATGATATCGTCCGGAACAAGTTTCCCCGAATCCATATAGCTTTTAGCATTTTTGCCAAGATCTGTAGCTTCTTTTACGTTGGCTCTAAGAATATCACCGGTAGAGATATGAGCTATCGGATACTTACTCGTTATGCTTTTTGCTTGGGTTCCTTTTCCCGCTCCGGGTGCACCCAAAAGAATTATTCTCAAATCAGAATGCCTCCCATTACAGTCTAAGCAGTCCGCTTTTGCCGCCACGACGCTTTAGAATTCCTTCATAGTGGCGCATCAAGAGCTGTGCTTCTATTTGATGAACTGTTTCCAGTGCAACTCCCACTGCAATAATTACAGCCGTACCTCCAAAATAAAATGTTTTTATGTTCAATATTTTTATCATAAATGTAGGTATTACTGCAATTGCCGCTAGTGCAAGAGCACCTCCGAGCGTAATTCTGCTCATTACTTTTTCTATATATTCTGTTGTCGGCTTGCCGGGACGTATTCCCAAAATAAAGCCGCCACCTTTCTTCATATTTGTCGATATATCTTCAGGTTTGAAGACAACCGCCGTATAAAAATATGAGAAGAAAATAATCATTATTACATAGAGAACATTATAAGTAATGCTGCTTGGGCTAAATGCTTTCTGAAGTGTATCCGCTGCAGTTCCCTTAAAAAGCCCCGCTACTGTATAAGGGAAAAGAAGTACAGAGGAAGCAAAAATTATTGGAATAACGTTGGCGGTATTCATTTTTAAAGGAATAAAACTGCTTTGTCCGCCATACATTTTATTTCCGACAACTCTTTTTGCGTACTGAACAGGTAGTCTTCGCTGTCCTTCTTGTAACATTACACATGCTGCTATTACAAGAAGCATTATTATAACTGCAAGCAGTAAGACCAAAATATTCATTTCACCCAGCTTCAACAACTTAAATGTACGAATAAATGCTTCAGGAATCCTGGCAACAATACCAGCAAAAATAAGGAGAGAGATTCCATTGCCTATTCCGTAATCTGTCATGGTTTCTCCTAGCCACATAACAGCAACTGCTCCTGTTGTCAAAGTTACAGCAACTAAAATTATGTCTAACCAGCTTCCGGTAAAGATGCCTAAGCTTCTCAACCAGCCTGTCATTCCGATAGCCTGTACAAGAGCAAAGAATATTGTTCCAACACGTGTATACTGTACTAATCTTTTTCTTCCCTCTTCCCCTTCTTTTTGCATCTTTTCAAGAGCAGGGATTACTACTGTCATAAGCTGCATGACAATACTGGCGTTAATGTAGGGGGTAACACCTAGTGCAAATATACTAAATCTGCTCAGTGCTCCTCCTGCAAAGAGGTCTAAAAAGTTTAATACGCCGCCTTGCTGAAACAATTTTCCAAGCGCTTCTGCGTCAACGCCGGGAGTTGGAACATGAGCTCCTAGACGATAAACAAATAACGCAGCAAGAGTAAAAAGTATTTGCCTTTTAAGATTAGGCATTTTAAAGGCGTCCCGGAAAGAGTTAAGCAATTTATATCACCTCAGCCTTTCCTCCAGCTGCTTCTATTTTCTTTGCAGCTGTTGAGCTGTAGGCGTTAGCATGGACGATTAGATTTTTTGTTATCTCACCTGTACCAAGTATTTTTACGGGACTATTTACATCAGAGATTAAACGCAAAGCATAAAGTACTACGGCATTTACTTCTGTGCCTGCTTCGAAGCTTTCTTCCAAGTCTGCAATATTAACAATCTCATATTTTTTTGCAAAGCGGAAGTTGCTGAAACCTCTCTTTGGGATACGGCGTGCAAGAGGCATCTGGCCTCCTTCAAAGTTTGCCTTTATATCAATACTTTTGCGTGATTTCTGCCCTTTATGTCCCTTACCGGCTGTCTTACCATATCCGCTTCCGATACCGAATCCTATGCGTTTTTTCTTTTTGCGTGATCCCGGAACCGGGGAAAGTTCATGAAGGTTCATTTCTAGTTACCTCCCTTTTCTTCAAGGGACCAATCCAACAGATGTTCTACGGAGTTTATCATTCCGCGGATCTGAGGAGTATCCTCATGATAGACCGTGTCGTTTAGCTTACGCAATCCTAGTGCCTTTATGATTTTTCCTTGACGAGAAGGACGGCCTATCGCGCTTTTCTTCCAAGTTATGCAAAGTTTAGCCATGATAATTACCTCCTAGGCTTCCTTGCGCTCTTTGCCACGAAGACGGAATATCTCTTCCGGTGTACGGAGATTTTCTATCGCATTCATCGTAGCGTATGATACGTTTATCGGGTTGGATGTTCTTCCTATGACTTTCGTCATGATATCTTTTATCCCTCCGAGCTCAACTATTGCACGCACGGTCGGTCCGGCGATAACTCCGGTTCCAGGTGATGCCGGGCGCAAAAGCACTTCAGCAGCTCCGAACTTTCCGATTATGGGATGAGGTATTGTGTGTCCAAGAAGTTTAATGTTCACAAGGTTTTTCTTGGCTCTTTCAATCCCCTTACGCATTGCTTCGGAAATTTCCTTGGCTTTGCCTATGCCGATACCTACTTGCCCCATACCATCCCCGACAACAACAAGAACGCTAAAACGGAAACGTTTTCCGCCTTTTACGACTTTGCTTACACGGTTTATTGAAACGATACGCTCTGTAAGCTCAAGTCCTTTGTTCCCTCTATTGTTATAGGATTTATTTTTTAATGTCACTTCCGCCACGTTTTCTCTGCCTCCTATTAAAATTTCAGGCCGGCTTCACGGGCCGCATCTGCCAAAGCTTTGACTCTGCCATGGAAGGCATGTCCACCTCGATCAAATACAACTTCGTTAATACCTTGAGCCAGAGCGCGCTCTGCGACGAGCTTGCCAACTGCCTTAGCAGCTTCCTGGTTTCCTGTACCTTTTAAATCTTTAAATGTCTCTTCATTTGTCGAAGCAGACAATAGGGTCATTCCCTTTGTGTCATCAATTATCTGTGCATATGTATGCATTAAGCTTCCAAAGACCGCAAGACGGGGCCGCTCAGCTGTACCGAAAATACCCTTTCTTAAGCGACGATGGCGGAGCTCCCGCATTTCATTACGACTGCGATTTTTATTCAACGTCCTCACCTCGCCTTAACTTTTGGCGCCGGCCTTACCGGCCTTGCGAATTACATATTCTCCGCTGTACCTAATTCCCTTGCCTTTATATGGCTCGGGGGGGCGGTATCCACGAATATTAGAGGCAACCTGACCAACTAACTGTCTGTCAATGCCACGAACTATTATCTTTAACGGACCATCACATTCTATTTCGATTCCTTCAGGAGGAGTTATCTCAAGAGGATGTGAGAGACCAAGGGAGAGGACGAGATTCTTCCCCTGCATTTGTGCACGGTATCCAACTCCGATTATTTCAAGAGTTTTTTGGAATCCTTCGCTGACTCCGACAATCATGTTGTTTAGGATTGCACGAGTCATTCCATGCGCCGCACGAACTTCTTTAACGTTATTCTCACGGCTTACATTGACTTGTCCTTCTTCCATTTTTACTTCTATAAAAGGCACAAGGTTCATTTCTAGAGCTCCTTTGGGGCCTTTTACTTTAATGTTGTTACCATCAATTTTCAGCTCTACGCCCTTAGGAAGGGCAATAGGTTTTTGTCCAATTCTTGACAACTATGCCACCTCCATTACCAGACGTAGCATATGACTTCGCCGCCCAATGAACGTTTGCGAGCATCAGAATCGGTCATAAGTCCTGCTGACGTTGATATCATTGCTATTCCGAGTCCACCCAATACTTTAGGCAGTTCCTCTTTGCTTACATAAATACGGCGGCCAGGTTTGCTAATTCTGCGTAGTCCCTGAATTACTCTTTCCTTTGCAGGTCCGTAATTCATGACCACTCTTAGCAACGGCATCGTATTTTTTGAATCTTTAATTGTTTTGTAGTTACGGATATAACCTTCCTCTTTTAAGATGCGAGCCATTTCAAGACGCATCTTACTTAGAGGCATGTCTACCATTTCATGGTATACAACATTCGCGTTTCTTATGCGTGTGAGCATATCCGCGACAGGATCAGTGATATTCATTAAAGGATCCTCCCTTCCAAGCCCACTTGCTACCAGCTCGACTTGACGACGCCAGGGATTTTCCCCTCGCGTGCAAGTTGGCGGAAACAGCAACGGCACATGTCAAATTTACGCATATAACCGTGCGGTCTACCGCATATGGGACAACGATTATATTTTCTAACCTTAAATTTAGGTTCTTTTTTGGCTTTGTTCATCAAAGCTAAACGGGCCATGAGCTAACTCCTTCCTAGCGGGCAAAAGGCATGCCCAATTCAGTCAATAAAGCTTGGGCTTCCTCGTCGGTTTTCGCAGTCGTAACGAATGTAATGTTCATTCCACGCTGACGAATTACCTTATCATAGTCAATTTCAGGGAAAAGCAGCTGTTCTTTTAGACCAAGATTATAGTTGCCTCTGCCATCAAAACTTTTTTTCGAAATTCCTTGAAGGTCTTTGATTCGTGGGAGTGCAACACTTATAAGGCGATCCACAAATTCCCACATTCTATTGCCTCTAAGTGTTACTGAACACGCTACAGGCATGCCTTCACGCAGTTTAAATCCTGCGATGGATTTCTTTGCTCTTTTCATCATGGGTTTCTGTCCGGAAATAATTGAGAGCTCGTTCATTGATGCATCCATATATTTCTGATCAAGCTTTGCCTCATTTACACCTATGTTTATAACTACTTTAACCAGACGGGGAATTTCCATGACATTCTTATACTTAAATTGCTCCTTCAAGTTAGGGGCAACTTTTTCACTGTATTTTGTCAAAAGACGCGGTGTCATATGAGCTCCCCCCTTAAACCTTATCGATGATTTCGCCGCATTTTTTACAAATGCGGACTTTTTTACCACTGTCAAGAAATGCGCGTCCAACGCGTGTGGCTTTACCGCAAGAAGGACAGACCAACATGGCTTTGCTTGCCTGCAGAACTGCTTCTTTTTTTACAAGTCCACCACGGGGATCTTTTTGAGTGGGACGCATGCTCTTTGTGATCATATTTACACCTTCAACAATGATTGTGTCCTTCTTTATATCCCTTGCTAGGATTTTCCCTTCTTTACCGGCATCTTTCCCGGAAATGACGCGAACGCGGTCGCCCTTTTTAATTCTCATCTTGGACATGACCAGTTCCTCCTTAAACAACTTCAGGAGCAAGAGATACTATTCGCATATATTTTTTCTCTCTTAACTCTCTCGCTACGGGACCAAAGATACGTGTGCCCTTTGGGTCTCCGTTTGCATCAATTACAACTGCGGCATTGTCATCAAAGCGTACGTAAGAGCCGTCCTTGCGACGAATTTCTTTTTTTGTTCTTACTATTACTGCCTTTATAACGTCACCCTTTTTAATCTGTGCGTTAGGGGCCGCCTCTCTGACTGAGCCAACTATTGTGTCGCCGACAGTGCCTGACTTATGAAAACTACCGCCCTGTACCTGAATGCAGAGGATTTTTTTTGCGCCAGAATTATCGGCTAC
>Ga0255347_1001476_pt1 | contig 37772 bp, 31 predicted proteins | sample wastewater_treat_2_FD_192479 | JGI IMG/M metagenome (GOLD analysis project Ga0255347, IMG submission 192479) | Wastewater microbial communities from Lulu Island WWTP, Vancouver, Canada - plant24 | ecosystem: Engineered > WWTP > Wastewater > Unclassified | place: Canada: Vancouver, British... | reverse complement strand
AAATTTTGCCGGCAGTGAATAAATATTTAACTTTGCTCCCCCTCAATAATGGTGCCATAGCTCAGTTGGTAGAGCAAAGGACTGAAAATCCTTGTGTCCCTGGTTCGATTCCCGGTGGCACCACAAATAGAGATTGCCTATTAAGGGATTACGTAAAGTAATCCTTTTTTTGTACCCACCATTGTACCCACATAATAAAAACACCCTCCAAAAATATATATGAAGGTGTCTTTAGATATTCTATCTCTCGCTCTCGGCAAAATCTCCTACTCTGGAGTTTTTTGTAGAAATAATTAACGATCGCCCATGAGCAAGAAGCCGATGAGTTTATCAGGCGCTTTCTACAACATGTTCTGCCCTGTGTAATATGAAAGCAAAACTTTCGGCCTGTTTTGAACTGATAGGAAAAACCTCTTTCCTACCGGTGTTGGAAGGAATAACCACCAGGGAAGTATGGCGGGAGCTTACGGGTCACGATCCGTATGTATGCCCTAAATGTAAGACAGGCAGGCTGAGATCTGTGATGCTTGTGGCAAGCGGAATAAAAATGTGAGGTAATGGTTCCACCAAACGTTCTTTGACCGGATACAGATCACAAAAAGAAGGTTGTAAAAACCCTTTAAAGGTGAGCTGTGCCCCTATAGAAAGGAACCCCGACGAAACAGAGATTATGAAGGCCAAAACAGCGAAAGAAAAAGCTCCCCAAAAAGTGTCATTTTGCTGACGGAAAGAAACGACACAAAAGAATGCCCATAGCCGGGCGGCACAGTCCAACAATATTTTATTCATTATTCTCGTTATCCATTAAAAAAGAATGAATTATAGAGTGAAAATAGTTTTGCTCTTGTTATATTTGTATGGGAACAATGAATAAAACACTTTTACGTTAGCGGCTATACAGATGAATCGCATCCGAAAAAGATTTCGTATATTTGCGGGTACAAAACTTAAAGACAAGAATGTAAAATATAATTTCTTTCAGACAATTAAAGACGGAAATCCGCAAAGCGGTTTACCCATTTCATTAATCTTTAAAGAAAGAAATTATGCTTATTTTACAGAATATTTCATACATACACCCCAACAAAGATTTACTGTTTGACAACATCAACCTTGCAGTAAACAATCACGACAAAATAGCCTTAATAGGTAACAACGGTTCAGGAAAATCTACTTTGCTGAAAATTATTGCCAGCGAGTTGCAACTTTCGGGCGGACAATTAAGTGTTGATACAAAACCGTATTATGTGCCACAGATTTTTGGACAATACAATCATCTGACCGTAGCACAAGCGTTACGAATTGAAAACAAGGTCAATGCTTTGAAAGAAATTTTAAATGGAAATGTAACGGAAGAAAACTATACTTTTCTTGACGATGACTGGACGATTGAAGACCGTTGCAATAACGCTTTGGACTATTGGCAACTTAAAGATTTAGACTTGTCGAAAAAAATGGAAACCCTAAGCGGTGGACAAAAAACAAAAGTTTTCCTTGCAGGTATTTCTATTCACGAACCTGAACTTGTTTTACTGGACGAGCCGAGTAATCATTTGGATATTTCGGGTAGACAACTTTTGTATGACTTTATTCAATCTACACAAAGCACTTTAATTGCAGTGAGCCACGACAGAAAATTATTGAACCTTTTGAACACGGTTTGCGAATTGAGCAAACGTGGAATAACTGTTTATGGCGGTAATTATGACTTTTACACAGAGCAAAAACAAATAGAAAGCAATGCTTTAAATCAGGAACTACAAAGCAAGGAAAAAGCATTGCGAAAAGCCAAAGAAAAAGAACGGGAAACATTGGAACGGCAACAAAAATTAGACAGTCGTGGAAAAAAGAAACAGGAAAAAGCAGGTGTTGCCCGAATTATGATGAACACATTACGAAACAATGCCGAAAACAGCACATCAAAAATGAAAAGTGTTCACACTGAAAAAATCGGTAGTGTTTCACAGGAATTGCAGGAACTACGTTCTTCGTTGCCAGACATTGACAAAATGAAATTCGGCTTTGACAATTCTGCATTGCACAAAGGCAAAATTCTATTTACGGCTAATGACCTCAATTTCAGTTACGACACACAACCGCTTTGGACAGAAAACCTAAATTTTAAAATCACAAGTGGCGAACGCATTGCTTTAAAAGGCAAAAACGGTTCAGGTAAAACAACCTTGATAAAACTGATTTTAGGCAACATAGAACCACAAACAGGAACAGTTTACAGAGCAGACAACAAATCGGTTTATATTGACCAAGACTATTCGCTGATTGACGACAAACTGAAAGTTTACGAACAAGCCGAACAATTCAATACTTCGGCATTACAGGAACACGAAATCAAAATCAGGCTTAACCGATTTTTGTTTACCAAAGAAGATTGGGACAAATCTTGCAACGCTTTGAGTGGCGGAGAAAAAATGCGTTTAATGTTGTGTTGTTTAACAATCAATAATCAATCGCCTGACATTATTATTTTGGACGAGCCAACCAACAATCTGGACATACAAAACATTGAAATATTGACAAGAGCTATTAACGAATATCGGGGGACATTGATTGTGGTTTCGCACGATGAAACCTTTTTAGAGCAGACAAACATAGAACGGACAATTCAACTCTGACAAAAGTACAGCCGCTAACATCGGTTTTGCGTCAGGCGGGCTGACGTTCTCCGTATGAAAATTTGTGCTAAATTTGAACTGTGGTTCTTCGTATCAAGTGCAGTGCTAAAAATCCCGCCCGAACGCAAAGCCGCGAACCGTTGAACTAAACCGCCCCCAGTCGGAGGCGGTAAATTGATGGTAAATTCGAAGTAAAAAACTTCAAAACAAACCATCATGAAAAACATTCATTCACAACTTATTGAGCGGTTCATTCGAGAGATGGAATACCGCAATTACAGTCCCCGATCCATACAGAGTTACAGTAGTTTATTGTCAAAGGTGGAAAGCTATTATAATCAACCACTGGACAAGATCACAGGAGGACAATTTAAAGAATATCTGCATGGTCGGATCACGGCAGACAAAATATCGGTAACCATGGTAAATCAGTATATCAGTGCGTTTAAAATACTGCAGGTAGATATATTGCAACGTGATTGGGAACAAATCCGGATTAAACGACCTCGAAAAGAGCAGCGGATTCCGGTGGTATTATCGGGAGAGGAGGTGGAACGTTTAATAAAAGCAACAGCCAATATAAAACACAGAGCCATTCTGATGCTGGCCTATTCATCAGGTTTAAGACGGCAGGAGCTCCAATTCATGAAGCCCTCGGCCATCGATTCTTCCCGAATGCAAATACATGTAGTACAGGGCAAAGGGAAGAAAGACAGGTACACCATTCTGGCGAAAAAAACGCTGGATATATTGCGTGAATATTACAAGTGGGAAAGACCCACAAAATACCTGTTTGAAGCACAAGGGAGAAAGGGACAAAATCTGTCAGAAAGCACACTAAACAACATTATTAAACAAGGGGTAAAGAAAGCGGGTATAAATAAAAATATATCCTTCCATACGCTAAGACACAGTTTTGCCACACATCTTCTGGAAAAAGGGGTAAACTTAAGACTCATCCAGCAATTTATGGGTCACACATCCCTAAGAACGACCTCTCTCTACCTGCATATAGCCAATGTAAATCCGGGCACAATAACGTCACCTCTGGACTCAATGGATCTATAAACAAGGAGCTATGGAAAATCAACGACAACACATAGAACTTGCCGAGATCTTCAGAGATCAGGCAAAGACATTTCCTGCAACACACCGTTTATGCCCGGAACAACAAAAAGCGTACACAGCCATCATGGAGTGCAGGACTGCTACCTTGGGAGGACACACAGATCGCTGCGAAGCATGCGGCTATACCAGACAATCGTATAACTCATGCCGGAACAGACACTGTCCCAAGTGCCAACTCATCAAGACGGCACAATGGGTAGACAAAGTAGCTTCCAATTTACCACCGGTTCCTCACTTTCATATTGTATTCACCATCCCTTCGTGCTTATACCAACTGTTTTATATAAACCAGCAAGTGGCCTACGGATTATTATTTAAAGCGGCAGGAAAAGCTTTGTTGCAATGTGCCAGTCAATCAAAATACCTGGGAGTACAAGCCGGGGCCGTTGCCCTTTTGCATACCTGGGGTCAAACCCTGGTATATCATCCGCACATTCATATGATGGTGCCTTCGGGAGGACTTTCGGAAGATATGACGGAATGGATAGCATCAGGAAAAAAGTTCTACGTTCCGGTTAAGGTATTGAGCTGTGTGTTTCGGGGTATTCTGTGCCGGTTATTGGAGCAGGCCGTTACCGCCGGAGAAATCAGGCTCCCAGAAAAATTGGAAACCTTTAAACCGATCAAAGAGGCATGCTATAAAAAGAAATGGGTTGTGTATTGTGAAAAACCTTTTTCAAAACACAAAAACCTTATTCAGTACCTGGGGCATTATAGTCACCGGGTGGCCCTAAGCAACAACAGGCTGCTTGCGTATAAAGAGAATAAAGTCACCTTCTCTTATAAAGACAACCAAGCAGGCGGATTGAGCAAACGGATTACCCTGGAAGCCGATGAGTTTATCAGGCGCTTTTTGCAACATGTTCTGCCATGTGGATTTTACAAAGTGAGGTACTTTGGTTTTATGGCCCTGTGTAATATGAAAGCAAAACTTTCTGCTTGTTTTGAATTGATAGGAAAAACCACTTTCCTACCGGTGTTGGAGGGAATAACTGCCCGGGAAGTATGGCGGGAACTTACGGGTCACGATCCGTATATGTGCCCTAAATGTAAGATAGGCAGGCTGAAGTCTGTGATGCTCGTGGCAAGCGGAATAAAAATGTGAGGTAATGGTTCCACCAAACGTTCTTTGACCGGATACAGATCACAAAAAGAAGGTTGTAAAAACCCTTTAAGGGTGAGCTGTGCCCCTATAGAAAGGAACCCCGACGAAACAGAGATTATGAAGGCCAAAACAGCGAAAGAAAAAGCTCCCCAAAAAGTGTCATTTTGCTGACGGAAAGAAACGACACAAAAGAATGCCCATAGCCGGGCGGCACAGTCCAACAATATTTTATTCATTATTCCCGTTATCCATTTAAAAAGAATGAATTATACAGTGAGATTTGTTTCTCTCTTGCTATATTTGTAAAGGGACAATGAATAAAACACTTTTACGTTACCTGTCATTTTATAAAAGAGACATACATGATGAAAACATTTCGTAGTGATATTTCAAACATAGAATTTCCGATTTCTGAAAAAGTTTCGGCTAAAACTATCAGACATTCAATATTGGATTTAATACAAAGAGAAAATCATCAATTTACTCATGAGAGCTATCTTTCTATTAGTGAACTAAACAAGTATAGAGAAAAAGCTATTTCGGATTATCTTGTTAAAGAAATTGGAGAACTGACAGAACTTGAAAAGACAGTATTGACTTCATTGAATAACAATAATACATTAACGGACAAAATTGACGGTGAAAAAAAGCAGATTTTAACTACAGGACAACGAATTGCTGACAAAGTTGCTTCATTTGGTGGCAGCTGGACATTTATTATATCGTTTGGCGTTTTTATTTTTATTTGGATTTCTATCAATATATTTTGGCTTGTCAATAAAGGGTTTGACCCTTATCCATTTATACTCTTAAATCTAATTTTGTCATGTTTAGCAGCGTTACAAGCTCCGGTGATTATGATGAGTCAGAATCGACAGGAAGAAAAAGATAGGGATAGGGCTAAGAAAGATTACATGATAAACCTAAAATCGGAATTAGAAATAAGGACTCTTCATGAAAAAATAGACCATTTTAGTATGGACCAACAGCAAGAACTTTTGGAGTTGCAAAAAAAACAAATAGAGATAATGAATGATATATTAAAACAGATTGAAAATAAAAACGGCAGGTAGCCCGCTTCAACTTTTGTGTAACTTGATAGGAAATCGCCCGCAATTGGCAACTTTTCATACCGCCAACCGTTACGTTATGTGCAACCCTAAAAAACGAAAGTACTACTATTTAAACTTAATGAAAAACAATAAAATAGGTTGAAATATATTACAAAAACAGTTTGGATTTTATCATTGGTTAGTCTATTTACAGACACGGCAAGCGAAATGCTGTATCCAATTATGCCAATTTATTTAAAGACAATAGGGTTTTCTATTGTCCTAATCGGGATACTTGAAGGTGTTGCCGAAGCAACAGCAGGACTTAGTAAAGGCTACTTTGGGAAACTTTCCGATATTTCGGGCAAACGAGTTCCTTTTGTACAAATTGGTTATGCATTCAGTGCAATTTCGAAACCAATGATGGCAATTTTTATTTTTCCTCTTTGGATTTTTTTTTCACGCACGATTGACCGTTTTGGAAAAGGGATTCGGACAGGGGCAAGAGATGCCATTCTTTCTGACGAAGCAACACCACAAACAAAGGGTAAAATCTTTGGATTTCACCGTTCGATGGATACTTTAGGAGCAGTTATAGGGCCATCATTAGCTTTGCTCTATTTGTTTTATTTCCCTCAAGACTATAAAACACTATTTTTTATAGCATTTGTTCCTGGACTATTGGCAGTGCTATCATCATTCTTCCTTAAGGACAAAAATACAGATAAGCAAAGTTTAAAAGTAAAAACACCTTTCTTTTCATTCTTAAAATACTGGAAACTAAGTTCACCTGAATATAGAAAAGTTGTAATTGGACTTTTGATTTTTACATTGTTCAACAGTTCAGATGTTTTTCTTTTACTCCAAGCAAAACAAGCAGGGCTTAATGATACAATGGTAATAGGAGTTTATATTTTCTACAATCTTATTTACGCTTTGTTTGCTTTTCCACTTGGCATTTTAGCGGATAAGGTTGGGCTAAAAACAATTTTCATCATCGGTCTTGCTTTATTTGCGATAGTTTATTTCGGTATGTCAATGAACACAAACCTGTATTTCTTTTTTGGATTGTTTTTTCTTTATGGGATTTATGCCTCTGCAACAGAAGGAATTTCAAAAGCTTGGATTTCAAATATTACTCATAAAAAAGACACCGCAACTGCAATAGGAACATTTACTGGATTGCAAAGCATTTGTACTATGATAGCAAGTTCACTAACAGGATTTATTTGGTTTTGGTTAGGAGCAAAAATTGCATTTTTAATGACTGCATTTGTTACTTTAATTGTGATGGTTTACTTTATGACAATTCCGAAACCGATTACTTTTAAATATGAAATTAAATAGTCTGCTGAATAATTAATAAAGTGTTGATTAACAATAAAATAAGCTGGCAAAAATTTGCATAACTGCAAGAAAACGAGTATATTTGCTTCATAAACCTTGCATTTTATGATACGATATAAGAGCTCCAAGCAGCTGTCAATTTCTGAGTTCAAGATGCCTTTTGAGGCAAAATTAGATGAGCAAAACCGGTGGGTTGTTCTGTCAAAAATAGTTCCCTGGGAGGAATTTGCCCGGCTTTATTACAAGCACTTCAAAAGCAACCGGGGTGCACCCACTAAGGATGCCAGGCTTGTGCTGGGAGTGATCATCATCAAGCACATCATGAAGTTGGACGATCGCGGAGTGATTGAGATGATCCAGGAAAACCCCTACATGCGTGCGTCACGAGGATGCAGCTACATATTGAGTGACTAAAATATGAAAGCTGTGTCCGTAACTGTCAAAGAGATGGGAGTTGGCCTCCCGCAACCGGCATACAGGTGTAGGTTGCAAATCGCCGAATGCCGCTTCTGAGGCAAGACAGGGGTGGTGAGCGATTCGGAAAAATCAGCACAAGCTGGAAGATGAGTATATAAGAGCTGAATGAGAATGAATCATCGAAGAAGCATCGTTAGGGTTTATAAAGTCATATCAAAACCAGTGGCTGTTATGTACTGCTGGGACAAGAATGGGGGAAACCTGTTTACCGCCCATTTGGTATGCGGTGTATAGATGACAGGAATTATATCCAGGCTCTTTGGCGGAACGTGAGAACCAGGTTGCGAATGATAAGAGAAAAAGCCATAAGCGAACAACGTAAGGCTGAAAGTATCGATGTTGTAACCTGGGGCGGATCATCCCGTAGTAATGAAGAAGGTTCTGTAATGGGACTGGAGTGAAGGGGATGACGTATTTAAGCAAATTGGATTGAACAACTTAAAACTAAGGAGGAATCGATGCAAGGAGCAAAATCTTATGACATAGACAAAAAGGTCGTGTATAATGCATTCATGAAGGTGAAGTCCAACGGTGGCAGTGCGGGCATAGACGGGATATCGATTGAGAAGTATGAGGGAAACCTTAAATCCAATCTTTACAAGCTCTGGAACCGAATGAGCTCAGGCAGCTATTTCCCCAAGCCGGTAAAGCTTGTGGAGATTCCCAAAACAAATGGGGGGGAAAGGCCATTAGGCATCCCAACGATTGAAGACAGGGTAGCTCAAATGACAGCGGTACTTCTGATGCTGCCGAAAATTGAACCTCACTTTCATGATGATTCCTACGGATACAGACCCAATCGTTCTGCCCATGATGCCATAGCCAAGGCTCAGGAGCGTTGTTGGAAGTATGCGTGGGAACGGGCCAAAGCACGGATATTAATCATTACCTTACACGTCCCCGCGTGGCAGGAGATCTGCACGGACAGGCTCCCCTGCTATGGTTTGCATATAGTTTGATAGCCCCTTGATAAACAGCAATATAAATAATGAAATTTTCCACATTTATCTTTTTTGTCCTTTTTTTGGCCGGTTGTGAGCCGGATATATACCAATACGACATAATTGTCACGGAAACGGCTACTAACATGGGGGATCTGAATTCTGCCTATGACGATTGGAATTCTGATCTGCCTTTCCCTTACGAACGGTCCGAGATCTGGTTTTCCTCCAACAGGAACTCCTATGGAGGAGAATTTGATTTAGTTGCCTGCAAGCTGGATTTTTCCTACCACGAAGACCACAACATCCTGGATCTGAGTACGGGGAACGAAGAATACGTTGCACCTGCTTCGGCTTTGTTGCCCGTGATAAATTCCCCGCACGATGAGCTGGGGCCGCACAGCTTTCTGACCGGAGAGGATATGTTGTTCCTGTACGCTACCAATCCGGGGGAGGTATTCGAGATCCGTTTTGTGGAGCTTACCCGCTGGAATTACGGGAGCGGACAAACGGTGAGCGATCCCGTGGCTGTTGCGGGTCTGAACGAATCCGGGGACAATCTTTATCCGTGCATAGACGAAGAAAACAGGAAGATCTACTTTTGCAGCAACCGGGACGGGTTGACTTATGACATTTATTCGGCGCAGTACAATTCGCCCATCTCAAAGCAATCGCTTATAGGCGGGGATATAGCGCATATAACAAAGGAAATGGTTTCGAGTGGCTATGATGACAAATGTCCTTATATCTATGGGGATTTCATAGTATTTGCTTCAAACAGGGAAGGCAGTTACGATTTGTGGTATTCCAAAAAATATCATGATGAATGGATGGAGCCCATTAAACTGCAACCTACCATCAATTCCGAATATAACGAATACCGTCCCGTGCTGTTCCAGGTCCTGGGAGTTGATCTGATGGTATTCTCCTCTGACCGTCCGGGCGGCAAAGGCGGGTATGACCTGTATATAGTCAAGATCGGGAATTATCTGAATTAACGGAACCTGTCTTATGATCCAGTGAAAGTTTCATCATTATATCTGTTTGATCGTCATCCCCTAATTTAAAAAGATGTTTGTCAAACGCCACAAAACCGTTTTTTTTATAAAAATGGATAGCCCGGAGATTATGTTCCCATACTCCCAGCCATATAAAATCAACTTCTTTTTGCAGGGCAATCTCTAATGCTTTTTGGTAGAGTAACTGACCCGGATTTTTCCCGTGGTAGGCTTTTAGCACATAAATGCGTTCAATCTCGACAGCGTTTTCGTTTTGCAATTCTGTTTGAGAGGGTCCAAAATTGATTTTCAGGTAACCGATTATTTTATTCTTGAGTGTTGCAAAATAAAATTGGGTATTCCTGTCTTTCAATTCTTTGTTCAGCTTTCCTGCAGAAAATTCTTCGTCCAGGTATTTGTTCATATCTTCCGGACTATTGTCCCCGGCAAAAGTCTCGTGAAATGTTATTCTGCTGATGGTCTGTAATTCATCAAGATTATTTGGAGTTACTCTTTTAATCTGGAAATTGGTCATTGTTTGTAACCCGTAAATACCTGAATATTAGATTTTAGTATACTAATTACCTTCTGGGGGGAAAGTAGTTGTAGAGCACGTTCTCTACATGCCACAGCATGGGGCTGACCTCTTTTCCGTCTTCGGAAATGTTCGTAAATACAATGAAGGCGGGTTGTCCGTTCAGGATCTCTTTTATGGCTAATTCATTTCCGTCTTTTGTAATCAGTGTGAAATCAGGAAGCATCATGCCTTCAACTTTGCCTTTATCCCATCCTTTAAATGTGGGCTCTTCACCCGGTATGTATGTCTTGTCATCATCCCTTTTTGCGCTCTTCCCTTTAATAACATAATCTTTCAGATAATCATCCATGGGCTTGGAACCTCCGATTATTCCTTTTTTGTCTGCAACGGTCAGGATGGTCCAGTTCATCTCATCCATATTGTCGTTGTTTTTTGCCAGGGCATTGTTGAATCCCCGGATATATGCAATAACACCATCTTTGTCTACGACCATTCCGGTGATCCCGTCTTTCACAGGGATCGGTTTCACGTTGTGAAGTCTTGCCAGAAAATCGGGCATTTCCTGCGGTGTGTAATAAAACTGGAGATGCGGATATTCAGCTTCGTCAAATGATTGGGCCGGAGAATTGGTAACAATAACGATGGTCTGATCAGGGGCGTTTTTATACTTTTTGGGCATTTTTTTCTGTGCGTCCATGGTTAAAGGAAAAACGAACAGGGCAGCTAATGCCAGGGCTGCAATAGATCTGGTAGAGAAGCTCATGGTCTTGGGTTTATAAATGAATAATGTACAAATATAACCAATTTTTGCTGTAGAATCTGTTCCGGTAATGTTAGGCTCATCGCTTTGCCACGGAATCCCTTTCTATGAGTTCGGGAGGGAGAAGAATTTTGGTTTCCATGTCGCGTTTTCCTTCCAGGCTTTGAAGCATGATCTTTACGGCCAGCGTCCCGATCTCATCTGTAGGTTGGCTAATACGTGTAATGGGCGGGTTCAGGTAATCCAGGTAGGTATTGTTGTCAAACGATATGACAGAAATGTCTTCGCTGATTTTTAAACCGGATTCGTTGATGGCTTTCATGGCTCCCAGCAGGATGGTATTACTGAGAGTGAATATTGCTGTGGGTTTGTTTTTGCTGTTTAGCAACAATTTGGTTTCCAGATAGCCGTTCATGATGGAAAAATCTTCGCCGGATACGAATATTTCTGATTCCAGACCCGCGTTTTTCATAACATCGCTGTATCCGCGTACCCTTTCTATAGAAGGCATGGAGTAGGGCGTTCCGCAAATACAAGCGATCTTTTTGTGACCCCTGGCCAGAAAGTATTCGGTAGCCATTCTGCCTCCCTGGTAATTATTTGTGCTAACATAAGGTAGTCCGGAATTCTGGTAATAACGGTCTATCAGAACAACCGGTGCGGAATTTTTGTTGATATCTTCCAAAAAATAAGGATCCTGTCCGCAGGGAACAGCAATGATTCCGTCCACCTGCCGTGATAGCAAGGACCTGACCACTTCCCTTTCGTCGTGCTCATTTTCAAGTGAGTCTGCCAGGATTACTGTATAACCATGTTCTTTGGCCTGATGGATCACTATGTTTGAAATGTTTGAAAAATAAGGGTTGTCAATATTTAGAATAATTAACCCTAAAGTTTTTGTTTTTCGCGTGCGCAATCCTTTAGCCAGTAAACTGGGCGTATAGTTACATCGTTTGGCTTCTGAAGAAATTACTTCTACGGCTTTTTTGCTGATGCGGTATTTTTCTGCCTGTCCGTTCAATACTCTGGAAATAGTTGATATTGAGTAACCGGTGCGCTTGGATATGGAAACCAGTGATTCTTTTTTCATCATTAATAGGTTTTTTTTCTGGAATAATGCAAGGTACTACAAATAATTTTTCAAATAAAATTTTTGCGGTTAAATAATTTTTACTTAAAATTGCACAAACGTTTGCATTAATAACTAAAACATGGAGAAAATAACCATAATTGGAAGTTCTAATACCGATTTGGTAATTAAAACAGAAAGGATCCCGGAACCGGGAGAAACCATCCTGGGAGGAGATTTTATGATGACCCCCGGGGGAAAAGGAGCCAACCAGGCAGTGGCTGCTGCAAGACTTGGCGGGAAAGTTGCATTCATAACCCGAATCGGAAACGATATGTTTGGAAAAGAAGCGTTAGATCATTATAAAAAGGAATCCATGGATATTTCCTGTGTTTTTACAGATCCGGAAACACCTTCCGGAACTGCAATTATTTGTGTGGATGCCCATGGGGAGAACTGTATAGTTGTAGCTCCCGGAGCCAATAACAAAATGACCAGAAAGGATATAGATCAGGCCATGAATGTTATAGATACCTCGGATATTATTCTTATGCAATTGGAAACTCCTATGGATATTATAGAATATGTAGCAGATGTTGCCTGGAAGAAAGGGAAAAAAGTAGTCCTGAATCCCGCTCCTGCTGCTGAGCTGCCTGCAGACCTTATAAAAAAGCTTTACCTGATCACACCAAACAGTACTGAATGTAAGCAAATTACCGGCATAGCCATAAATTCTCCTGCCGATGCCTCTGCAGCTGCCAATGCCCTTCTGGAAATGGGAGCCGGGAATGTGGTCATAACACTGGGGGCAAATGGGGCATATGTTAAGAACCATGAAATTGAGGAATACATACCGGCTGTATTGGTAAAAGCTATCGATACCACGGCTGCCGGTGATACTTTTAACGGGGCTTTATGTGTGGGACTTTCGGAAGGGATGGATTTGACACAGGCTGTACATTTTGCCACAAAGGCAGCTGCCATATCTGTAACAAGGATGGGAGCCCAGGCTTCCATTCCATATAGAAGAGAAATCATTTGAATAGGAAAAGGGGATAAAAATGAAAAAAATTAAAATTTGTACACTATTTATTATTTTCTCACTTGCCGCCGGTCAAATCATGCTGGCTCAGGACAGGAACGTTACGGGAACGGTTACTGCTGCAGGTAACGGGTTACCGCTGATAGGAGTGACTGTTTACATTCAGGGTACTACAGTCAGCACCGTAACCGACGCACAGGGCGTATACTCCATAACAGCAGAGTCACAGGATGATGTGCTGGTTTTCTCCAGCCTGGGGTTTGAAGATTCCCGAATTATTGTTGGAGACCGGACCGTAATAGATGTTTTATTGAAAGAAACGGCACTTGACCTGGAAGAGATGGTGATCATTGGATACGGCAAAACAACAAAAAAGGAAGTAACAGGCTCTATTGCCAGTCTCAAGCCGGAAGACTTTAACCAGGGATCCTTCACTACTGCTGCGGGACTTCTTCAGGGAAAAGTAGCCGGATTGACGGTAGTTAACGCTTCCGGTGGTGACCCGAACGGAAATTACGAAATATTGCTTAGAGGAACCAACTCACTGTCTGCCGGTCAGGGGCCACTGATCATTATTGACGGGGTGGTGGGAGCCGATATCCGGAATATCAATTATCAGGAAGTGGAATCCATTGACGTATTGAAAGACGGTTCTGCCGCCGCCATTTACGGGACAAGGGGAACCAACGGGGTAGTGATCATTACCACAAAGAGAGCACAAGCCGGAACTACACAGGTGGAATACGACGGGCAGGTTTCCGTACAAACCGTTCAAAGCAGGGCAATTCCTTTGACTGCCAAGGAATTCACTCAAGTGATCAATCAATACAAACCGGCTGCTTCGGGTTCACTGTATGGAGCTGAAACAGATTGGTTCAAGGAAATCACCAGAACTCCCATCAGTCACAAGCATTCGCTGGCACTGTCAGGCGGAAGCGAAAAATTTTCACACAGAACTGTACTCAATATTGAAGATAACCAGGGGATTCAGAAAAAGAACGAATCACAAAAATTCCTTATAAAGACCAATATCAAACAAAGTGCTTTGCAAGGCTGGCTGGATTTTGATTACAACATTTTCGGATCCAAGAGGAAATATTCCCCGGCCAACTACTCGGCTTTTGAACAGGCATTTTACCACAATCCCACAGAACCTGTTTACGACCCGGAAAATGAAGTGTCCGGCGGGTATTACCGCATAGCGGAAATGGCTTATTACAACCCGGTTGCCATGATCAACGAGCAGATACAGGAGCGGGAAGCAGATGATTTTGGGGCATCGGTCAGGGCTACGTTAAATGTATTGCCCATTGAAGGGCTTAAATGGGACAATTTTGTGTCTTACAATCAACAACGCTACCAGTCCAATTCTTACCGCACCCGTTATTATCCCAGTTCGATAGGTCAGGATGGGGTAGCTTCCATAAGCAACGAATATACCAACGATATCCAGTACGAAAGTACAGTGAATTATAGCAATACCTTTAATAAACATTCTGTTCAGGCCGTTTTGGGCTATGCCTACCAGAGACAAACCGGGGAATACAGCTCCATGGGCAACCAGGGTTTTGATACCGACGACTGGCTGACACACAATATAGGTGCCGGAACGTCGCTTAAGGAAGGCTTGGCCTCTATGTATTCTTACAAAGAATCCAATACATACATAGCTTTCTTTGGAAGGGTCATGTACAATTACAATGAAAAATACCTGGCCTCGGTATCGTTGCGCCGTGACGGTTCCAGTCGTTTTGGAAAAGACAACAAATGGGGATGGTTCCCGGCAGTCAGCCTGGGATGGAGGCTTGACAGGGAAGAATGGTTACAAGATGTGGAATGGATCAGTGATCTGAAACTCCGCGCCGGTTACGGTGTAACGGGGAACCAGGATTTTTCCAATTACAAATCCCTGATGCTCATGAAAGTATCCGGGAAATTCTACTACAACAACGAATGGATCAATACGTATGCACCGGCCAGCAATCCGAATTACGATCTTGCCTGGGAAAAGAAAGCCGAATACAATGTAGGGATAGACTACGGATTGTTTGATTTCCGCCTGAGAGGTTCAATAGATTATTATTACCGATTGACATCCAATTTGTTGTATACCTACTCTGTCCCTACGCCCCCTTACGTCTATGACGAATTGTTTACCAATGTGGGCAAGATCAGCAATCAGGGAATCGAGGTTACCATATCTGCAGATGTTTTCAAGGAAGAGGACCTTTACTGGAATACCTACCTGACTTTTTCAAAGAACATGAACAAGCTGATTGCCTTCACCAACGAGGAATTCCAGAACGGGTCCTACCATGTGGGATGGCTACCTACGCCCGTTGGAGCATATGCCCAACGCCTGGAAGAAGGCAAGAGCCTGGGGTCTTTTTACGGACCGGTATGGCAGGGTATTGACGAGAACGGTAATGACATTCTGAAAAACGCCATTGGCGGGATTGTTTCCGAGTCTATGTGGGAAAACCTGGGATGTGCCTATCCCGACTTCCAGCTTAACTGGGGCAATTCATTCAATTACAAAAATTTTGATTTCTCATTCATGTTCCGTGCTTCAATAGGCGGAAAAGTTTTTAACAGATACGCTGCAGAATACCAGAATATTACTGCACTGGGTCTTAAAAACATCATGGCTTCCTGGATGGATAACACTGCGTTTACCGGGAATGTGAAATATTCATCCAAATATGTGGAGGACGCCACTTATGTGAAGCTGGACAATGTGACCCTGGGATATACGTTTGATCTGGATAACGATTACATGAAAAAACTAAGAATAAACTTAACCGGGCAGAACGTATTCTGCATCACCGGGTACTCCGGGGTGGATCCTGAGGTCAGCCTGTCCGGATTGGCTCCCGGGATTGAAAGCCTGAGCTATTATCCCAGGACCACAGTAATTACTTTAGGGGTTAACCTTGTATTTTAAACAGGAGGAAAATGAATATGAAGATCAAATACTTAACAATTATACTGGGGGCAGCAACCGTAATGGGTTGTACGGACCTGACAGAAGAAGTCTATTCTGAAATTCCGGCGGATAATTTTTTCAAAAACGAAAGAGAGCTTATTTCAAACGTAGGCAGGGCCTATACCAAACTCCAGGCATATGGCACCGAACAGAGTCTCTGGACGTTGAACATACAGGTCACCGATGAATGTGCGGCTCCTGTAAACGCAAACGGAAGCTGGACTGAAGAACGCTACCAGGAACTGCAATACCACAACTTCAGCCAATCCAACAAACTAGTCAGAATGGGATGGGAATATTGCTTTGACGGGGTAGCTGCCTGCAACGAGATCCTTTATACCACGGATCAATCAGATATTGATTTTGAAGGTAAAGATAAAATATTGGCCGAGGTAAAACTTTTGCGGGCGTACTTCTATTTTATGGGAGTGGACGGATGGGGAAACGTTCCTTTCTCCGAAGATTATTCGGATCCTTCGTATCCCGAGCAGAAAGACAGAAATTTCATGTTTAGTTGGATTGAAAATGAGATCCTGGAAAATGTAGATAAATTGGAACAGAATCCCACTCCGGAATATTACGGAAGGGTGACACAGGGAATGGCCTACACACTTCTGGCCAAACTCTACATGATGTCACAGGAATGGACCGGGATACCCCGCTGGGCAGAAGCCGAAGCCGCCTGTAAAAAAGTCATAGATTCAGGGGCTTATCTCATTGAGGACAATTATTCGGACAATTTCAAGCCGTACAATGAAGGTTCACGGGAAAATATTTTTACGATAGTCTACAATACCATATACACCACATCGGATCACAATGCATTTATCATCTATATGCTCGTTTTACATCCGTCCAGTTGTGCAACGTTCAACATTCCTGCTACTCCCTGGGATGGATTTGTCTGCCAGCCGGATTTCTTTGCAAAATATGACCCGGCTGATACACGGCGTTCTGATTCCTGGTTGTACGGGCAGCAATACGACGTTACAGGAAAACCGATTGACGGTTTTGTGATTACGCCCTTGTTTGAAGAATCCAAATACAGGGATGGAAGGGATACTTACGATGGTGCCAAATTAAAAAAATGGAGTTATCAGACGGACGGACTGCTGTTGGGTGGCCAGACAAGTATGGAAAATGATTTTGCCCTTTTCCGTTATGCCGATGTAATTCTTATGTATGCCGAGTCTCTTGTCCGTCAGGGAAGAGCAGCGGAAGCCGCCGGCTTGGATGAATTGGCGAAGATTCGTACACGGGCCGGTCTGGTACCATACTCGGCAGGTCAACTCACTTTGGAAGAATTGTATGATGAGCGTGGCCGCGAACTGGCCTGGGAGGGTTGGAGAAGGCAGGACATGATCCGTTTTGGCAAATTCAACGATCCCTGGTGGGCCAAAAAAGCCTCGGCACAAAACAAAAAGATCTATCCCATCCCCAGAGAGGCCTTGGCATCCAACCCCAATTTAGTACAAAACCCCGGTTATTAAACTTTTACAATATATTTTATTATGCAGAAGATCATATTATTTTTAGCGGTTGTTGTCCTGGCAACAGGTTGTTCTACCAAAAAGATACCAATCACGGAATTGCGTGACAAGATTGCGGGTGCCTGGATAGGACAGATGGTTGGCAATATGTACGGTCTGCCTCACGAGAACAAATACATTGAAGAGCCGGGAGATGAGTCACTTTGGCCTTACGGATACAGCAAATCGCTGGATAAACTGGAATTGTACGAAGGGGCTTTTTCCGATGACGATACAGACGTAGAGTACCTGTACCTGATGATGATGGAAAAGTACGGGCACGAACCGACCTACCGTAACCTGAGAGAAGGCTGGATGTATCATATGCGAGACAGGATCTGGCTGGCCAACCGGGCTGCCCTGGGATTGATGCATCACGGATTCGTGCCTCCCCATACGGGAAGCAAAATCTCTAATCCGCACTGGTATCAGATTGATCCGCAACTTATTAATGAAATATGGGCCTATACGGCTCCTGGGATGCCTGAATATGCAGCGGAGAAATCGGCCTGGGCTGCCCGTATAACCAGTGATGATTGGGCCATTGTTCCGACCATTCATTACGGGGCTATGTATTCCATGGCTTTCTTTGAGGACGATATTGAAAAGATCATTATTGATGCCATTGAATTTCTTCCTGAAGGGGACCGATACAGAAAGACGGTAGAAGAAGCTGTGGATCTGTATCATCAATATCCCGATGATTGGCAAAAAGCCCGTCAGATCATTGCTCAGAAGTATTACACAGATGAAGATGAAATGACAAAAACCATCTGGAACGCAAACCTGAACGGAGCGTGCGGAATCCTTTCCATGCTTTACGGAAAAGGCGATCTGCAACTTACTATGGACCTGGGATGTGCTATGGGATTTGATGCCGATAACCAGACAGCCACGGTGGGAGGCATATTGGGCGTGATGTACGGGGCTTCATCTTTACCGGATCATTTGACCATGCCCATAGAGGGCTGGAACAAACCGTTCAATGACAGGTATATTAATATAACCCGTCACGATATGCCTGATGCTTCCATTCAGGATATTATTGACCGTACGGTGCAAATGGCCATACAATTGGTATGTACTAAAGGAGGAAATCTTCAAGGTAGCGGCGAGGACGAATACTTGGTGATACCTGAAAAGGTTCATTTTAATCCACCAGTGGAGTACAGTCGCGGGCCAATGCCGGCACTGGAAGTGGGCGTACCGGCGGAAATCGGTTTTGGTGTGCTGCCTTATCCCGGAAAATACCTGGCACTGGAAAGCGGTGAACTGCCTGATGGGTTGACTTTTGAAAAAGGTGTTCTGAAGGGCACACCCGCAAAGCCCGGAAAGTATCCTGTAAAATTGCAGCTTTATGATGAAAATACAGGAACGGCGGAAACTACGGATGACATGCGGGTTGAATTCATAGTAAGGACAAACAATATTGCCCCGTCAGCAGATACAATCTATGCTTCGGTAAGGGAGGTGAACACAGAGGTGTTGTTCAATTGCTGGATCACTTTTGGCCGACCCATGTATGCTAAGACTGTAGATGTGATCAACGATGGGATTGTGTCGGGTGAAGGATCTGTATTCTACTCTCTGGCAGAAATGTCCAATGCTCCTAAGAGTGATTATTTCGGTTACGGATGGAATGAAAAGAAACACATTGATATGGTGGCTTTTCATACCGGTTGTATGGAGGAATTCGGAGGTTGGTACAATGCCGGGACGTTAAAGGTTCAATACCTGGATGAGCGAGGAAACTGGCAGGATGTGAATAACTTCAGGTCTACTCCTTCATTGCCGGAAACCGATATCGTATTCTTCCAACCCCATTTTGTGGAATTCGTCTTTGAGTTTGATCCCGTTGAAACGAAAGGAATAAGGATTATCGGGGACAATAAGGTTCAGGACCATTGGAACAAGTATACAAAAAATGTATCCTCATTTATATCCATAACAGAATTAGGCGTTTACCAAGTTAAGTGATCATGAGAAAAACAACAATAGCCCTTTTATTGACAATTATCTTATTTGCCCCGGGATGTTCACAAAAGAATCTTCCTTCGGAAGTCACCCTGTCCAAAAACGAACTCTTTGACAAAATTAAAGGGGGTTGGGCCGGCCAGACCATAGGAGTGGTATACGGAGCTCCCACTGAATTTAAATTCACAGGAACCACCATTCAGGATTACCAACCTATTCCCTGGGGAAACCATTACATAAAATACTGGTGGGACAAGAAGCCCGGCCTGTTTGACGATATTTATAATGATCTGACTTTTGTGGAAACCTTGGAACAGGAAGGACTTGATTGCAGCCAGGAAATATTGGCAAAACGTTTTGCCTTTGCCGAGTATCATCTGGCGCACGCCAACCAGGCATCCAGATACAACATCCGCAATGGCATCATGCCTCCGGAATCGGGATTCTGGATGAACAATCCGCATGCCGATGACCTGGATTTCCAGATTGAGGCAGACTTTATAGGGTTGATGACTCCCGGACTAATGCCTCAGGCCATGGAGATGGCCTCCCGGGTAGGGCACATCATGAACAGCGGGGACGGTTTTTACGGGGGCGCTTTTGTCTCGGGTCTGTATTCCTCGGCGTTTATTTCCGACAATCCGGCCACTATCCTGGATCTGGCACTGGAGCCGATTCCTGCGGAGAGCCAATTTTATCAATGTATTGACGATGTCAGGAAATTGCATGCAAAGTATCCCGACGACTGGGAACAATGCTGGTTTGAAATGCATAAAAAGTGGAATAAGGACGTAGGTTGTCCAAAAGGTGTTTTTTTAAGCTTTAATATAGATGCGAAGATCAATGCCGCGTATATAGCCATAGGTTTGTTGTACGGGGAAGGAGATTTTTCAAAGTCTGTGGAAATTGCTACCCGTTGCGGTCAGGATTCCGATTGCAATCCGGCTACCGTGGCCGGGGTTTTGGGGGTTATGAAGGGTTACTCGGCAATTCCCGGTTATTGGCTGGATCCCCTTAAGGAGATAGAAGAAGAAGATTTTCAGGGAACCAGCGTGTCGCTGGCCAAAGCTTACAGATACAGCTTTTCGCACGCTTTGCAGATGATTCAAAAGGCAGGTGGTGATGTTGAGGGTGATCAGGTTGTCATTCCTGTCCAAAAGGCGGATGTGCTTCCGTTGGAACAAAATTTTCAAGGTATGTATCCCTTTTACAGGGACCGGAAAGATACTTTTATGAAGGACAACTATCAGTTTGATTTTGAAGGAAACGGCTTTGTGATCTGGGGAAACATTGTGTGTTTACGCAGTGTTACTGCTGATTACGTGGCCAGGGTCTCGGCAAGGCATATCGGTTCCGAGGTTTTCGGCCTGGCAGAACCGGACGATCCTTATGTTGCCCGGGTTGAGATCTGGATTGACGGAAATCTGGATCATGTGGCCAGTCTTCCTATGAAAAATACGGACAGAAGGGTGGAACCGGCCTGGAAATACCTCATGCCGGAAGGACACCATACGGTTGAAATGAAATGGATAAACCCGCATGATGACTACCTTATTAGGATCAACGATATAGTATATTATACTGAAACACCGGTTATATAATGAATAGGTTATTGATATTAGGTTTTGTTTGGTTTCTTGCCGGTTCATGTACCGGGACCCCTCCCGTATTGGATTACTCCAAAACCGTTTCCATACGGGAGGATATTTTGAAAGATAAGATAAAGGGTGGCTGGGCCGGACAGACCATTGGCTGTACATACGGTGGCCCTACTGAATTTAAATACAAGGGGGGGCTGATCAGTGACAATGCCCCAATCATTTGGTACGATGATTATATCTACGATACCTTTATTGAAGATCCGGGTTTGTACGACGATGTCTATATGGATCTGACTTTCCTTGAAATTATGAACGCCGAGGGAATAGACGCTCCTGCCGAATCCTATGCCCTGGCTTTTGCACATGCTGATTACAAACTCTGGCATGCCAACCAGGCTGCCCGGTACAATATTCTGAACGGAATTATGCCTCCGGCATCAGGACATTGGATGAACAATCCACATGCCGATGATATTGATTTTCAGATAGAAGCCGATTTTATTGGAATGATATGTCCTGGAATGGTTAATAAGGCTTCTGACCTGTCGGACAGGATAGGGCACATCATGAATTACGGAGACGGATGGTACGGGGGTGTTTTTATTGGGGCCATGTATTCCCTGGCCTACGTAAGCAATGATATTCCTTTAGTAATCAATGAAGCCCTGAAGACCATACCCGAGGGATCAAAATTTCGGAATTGTATTGAAGATGTCGTAAAATTCCATCAGTTGTATCCGGATGACTGGAGGAAATGCTGGTTGGAAATAGAACGCCGTCACGGCTACGACATAGGTTGTCCGGAAGGAGTATTCAACGGGTTCAACATTGATGCGGTCATCAACTCGGCATATGTGGTTATGGGTCTGTTGTACGGAGAAGGGGACTTTCATAAAACCATGGATGTGGCCACGCGCTGGGACAGGACTCGGACTGTAATCCGGCATCTGCCGCGGGGATCCTGGGTGTGATGTACGGGTATGAAGCCATACCTGAAGTGTATAAGGCTTCCATGAGTAAAGTGGAAGACATTGATTTTGCATATACCAGCATTTCCCTGAATAAAGTATACGGGATAAACTTGTCCCTCATACAGGATATTGTAGAAGAACAGGGGGGAAGTGTTGTGCAGGGCACGTATACATTCAATGTACAGGAACCCCGGGAAGTCGCCCGGGAAGAATCTTTTGAGGGAATTGAACCATCCGAAAAAAGAGTTCTTAAGAAAATGTTCAACGATTCTCTGTCGCTGGATTTTGAAGGTAGTGGTGTTGTTGTGCTGGGACAGATTACTCAGGTTGGATTTTCCGACCTGGCGTATGTGGCTCAATTAGAAGCATATATTGATGGTGTTAAAGTGGAATCATTCCGTATGCCATTTGACTACATCAAACGGAAATACGATGTTTTTTACAAATACGGACTAAATGACGGGCCACACCGACTGATCCTGAAGGTCTTAAATCCTGTGAGGGAATTTGTTATTGAGACAAAAGAAATGGTGGTCTATTCTGATGAAAAAGAATAAAATGAGCTTTTTAGGATTGTGCATATTTACCTGGTTGGCGGCCCTGACGTCCTGTGAGAAACCGGAACCTCCCGGTCCTGAACCGGAATTTGTAAGGTATAGCAAGGATATTGTTCTCCAAAGTAAGGTTTTGAATGCTTCCGTTAAATATTCCGTTTACCTGCCGGATGACTATATGAGTGATACCACATCCCGCTATGGAGTCGTCTATTTACTGCACGGTCTGGGCGATAACAACAATTCATGGAACGACGTATATCTGCGGGTCTCTTCTTTGATCAACGAAATGGAAGATGCCGGAAATATCTCAAAAATGATCTATGTTATGCCTCAGGGTTTCAGAACCTATTATGTGAATCGTCACACGGGCACGTATGATTACATGGATATGTTTGTTCAGGAACTGGTACCGCACATTGACAAAACACTCAGGACCGTTGCAGACAGGGATCATCGTGCCGTAGTTGGCTATTCCATGGGTGGTTACGGAGCCATGATCCTTCCTTCCAAACATCCGGAACTTTTTTCTGTCTCAGTTCCCCTGAGTATGTCTTTCAGAACAGACCGGCAGTATATGACCGAACCTTCCGGAGGATGGGACGGACAGTGGGGGTATATTTTTGGAGCAGAAGGCATGATAGGAGAGGCTCGGTTAACTCCGTATTACAAAGAACACAGTCCTTTCTACTTTTTCAACACAGAAACTGCAGCTTCATTTGACAATGTGAAGTATTTCCTGGATTGCGGTGACGATGAAGAACAATTGCTGGTAGCCAACGACACGCTTCACGTGGTGATGCGTTCCCTGGGGATCGATCACGAATTCCGAGTCAGAAACGGGGCACACACTTCCGATTATTGGAGAAAAGCCATGTACGAAGTACTGCCTTATATTGAAAATTGTTTTAATGGGCTGAAATACAAGGAGGAAGAAACGATCCGTGTGGAAACTTCCGAATACGAATACCAGGATATACTGCAGGAAAGTTGCGGAGGACGAATCTATCTCCCGACTGATTACGACGAATCATCAGGATACACGGCTCTTTACTATGTCTATAGTGATATAGGTGATGATTTCCCTGCAAAGAGTATCACCCAAATCAAAAAAGCCGCCGATGTAAAAGGTTATGTACTAGTAACCTGTAACAGTGATTCACTTGCAGCTTACGGGATGAATCTCAGGGACGTCATTGGGGCTGCCGAAAAAGAATTTTCTTTTGACGGCAGCCGGAAAGGGGTAGGCATCCTGGGAGGAGGCCGGTTGCTTTTCAATGCTTCCACCCGGGAAGATTCCGGTTTCAGTTCCGTGCTCCTGGTGGAAGCTGCCATGGAGGACCTGCCTTTTGATCCTTCGGATGAAGTGGTCTACCATTTCTGTGTTTCGGACCAAAGCCGTTATTACGTTGCCGCGGATCTTCTTTACCGATATTGCAAAGAGCATGATATAAAATATGAGTACAGGGTTTACAACGGCGTTGAATCCGCCAATTCTGTGCTTTACGCGATAAGTTTATTAATCAATAATATTTAAAACCATGTTTATAGTAAACAGTTACCTTTTAGCGGTGGTTTTTTGCTTTGTGACCATGCTATGCTGGGGATCCTGGGGAAACACCCAAAAATTGGCCTCAAAAAGCTGGCGTTACGAACTTTTTTACTGGGATTATGTGATAGGGATGCTTCTTTTCAGCTTGGTTCTTGCTTTTACTATGGGGAGTATCGGGGATCAGGGTCGTCCTTTCTTACAGGATATTTCCCAGGTAACCGCACGAAATTTCTGGAGTGTTATCATTGGAGGTGTCATTTTCAATGCCTCCAACATTCTTCTATCGGCGTCTGTTTCGCTTGCCGGTCTGGCAGTAGCCTTTCCTCTGGGAGTAGGACTGGCTTTGGTCCTGGGTGTGATAGTTAACTATATAGGAGCACCCAAAGGAGATCCGGTGATCCTGTTTTTGGGCGTAGCACTAATAGTGGTTGCGATAATTTTTAACGGGATGGCTTCTGCCGCGACCAAAAAGGATGTGGGTGATAGGGCGAAAAATAAGAAAGGGATCGTTCTTGCTGTCATTGCAGGGGTTCTGATGGCCTTTTTCTATCGTTTTGTAGCAGCTGCCATGGATCTGGATAATTTTGCAAATCCAACACCGGGTATGGTAACCCCATACTCTGCCATTGTGATATTTTCTATCGGGGTACTGGCATCCAACTTTTTCTTCAATACATTCCTGATGAAGAAACCTTTTGTTGGAGAGCACGTTACGTACAAGCAATACTTTAAAGGAGGTTTTTCAACCCATATGGTTGGGATACTGGGAGGAGCTATCTGGTGTTTGGGGACTGCTTTCAGCTATATCGCCGCCGGTAAGGCCGGTGCTGCCATATCCTATGCACTGGGACAGGGTGCTCCCATGATCGCAGCCATCTGGGGTGTGTTTATCTGGAAAGAATTCAAAGGCTCTTCAAAAACCGTCAACTGGCTGTTGGGGCTTATGTTTCTCCTTTTTATTTCCGGCCTTACACTGATCATAATATCAGGTGGCAACTAAAAACAAGATTAATTAACATACAATTTATTCACTATTAATAACACCAATATGAAAAAGATCTTTTCTATCCTGGCAATGATGATTGCCGTATCTGTGATCGTTTCTTCCTGTAAAAAGGATGAACCGGAAGAACCCGAATACAAATTCAGGGTTGAAACCTATTCTGAAGACTGGGGCTCCGGAGTAGACCAATGGGTTTATACTTACGATGCTACCGGGAAAGTCACTAAAGTAATCCGTAACTGGGTGGAAAATAACAATCCCGTTCTGGATAAACAGTGGGATTTTGTCTGGGCAAATTCTACCCTTACCATAACCGGTAATAACAATTACCAGATTACGTTCGGATCAAACGGTTATGCTGCGACAATGACTGAATCCGGTGACGGTTGGGCAGAAACGTATACCTATACGTACGATTCCAACGGCTATCTTGTTTCTGTAAGTCGCGACGGCGAATTGCGTTCAGAGATAGTCATTGAAAACGGGAATATTAAAACCTGGTCCCGTCTTTCCGATGGTGTATGGCAGGTTAAAAACCATACTTATTCCACAATTGAGAACGTACATGGTATATACAACATTTATTCAGAAAGGGCTGGTGCCAGCAGATGGCTTATGGAAATGGGCTATTTTGGTAAGCCTTGCAAGAACCTTTGTGAAACTAATCAATGGGCGCATTCAGACAAAGGATCCACCATGCAGTATGATTTTGATACAGTCAACAACACGGTAACCAAAGTGATCAAGACTTATGACGGTTACGATGAGATCAGCTTGTACACATGGGAATCTTATGAAGTACTATAGGTGTGCGTTGCACACTTGATGCGATGCTCTGTATATGAGCATCTTAACAAAAGCCACCCCCAGGGGTGGCTTTTTGTTATTTGCGTGAATAGCAGCCAAATGCATCAAGTGTGCAACGCACAATTTTTTTTTCATTATCTTGCCTTCATGATCATCCGTGAGATGGAAAAGCATGAGATCCCTCTGCTGGAGGAATTTCTTTATCAGGCCATATTTATTCCGGAAGGGAAGGAAAAACCCGGCAGGGAAATCTTGAAACTGCCCGAGATACAGGTATATATAAATGATTTCGGGAAGGAAACGGATCATTGCCTGGTAGCCTGCAAGGAAAACCTTGTAATTGGAGCAGTGTGGTCAAGACAGTTCCCGGAAAATGAGAAAGGATTCGGTTTTGTAGACTCCGACACCCCGGAAATTGCCATGTCTGTTTTGCAATCTTACCGAAAGCAGGGCGTGGGGACGCTTTTACTTAAAGCCATGCTGGACAGACTTGCACGGAACGGTTACCGGCAGGTTTCCTTAAGTGTGGATATTCTGAACCATGCTTATAAAATGTATCAGAAGGCCGGGTTCACTAATGTAGGACCTTCCGGAGAATCCGTGACAATGATAAAAAAACTATTCTAAAAAATACTCAACAGATAGATATGAAAATCAGCTGGATCACAATTTACGTCAGGGATATGGAAGAATCCCTGCAGTTTTATACACAAATTCTGGGATTAGAGGTCAAAAGGACTTTTAGTGCGGGACCCGGGATGGAAATTTGTTTCATGGAAGGCAATGGTACTGACCTGGAGTTGATCTGCAACACAGAGCACAAAGATGTGGCTTATGGTCAGGATATATCCGTAGGATTTACAGTGGAATCACTGGATGATACAATTGCGTATTTGAAAGAGAAAGGTATAACCCGGATCATCGGACCTGTATCGCCTGATCCCGGTATACGCTTTATTTTTATTTTTGATCCTAACGGTCTGAAAATACAATTGGCTGAACAAAAAATTTCTTAATACGTCACATTTTGACGTAGTGGCTCTCCATTTTTGAGCCATGAAAAAAACTGTCATATTTTTTGTCGCAACAGTCTGTCTGGTATCCTGCATTCCCGGGGAAACACCTGGTTCAGGTGATTCTCAAGATGAACCCAAACCGCATTTGAAGTTTGCCATTGTTCCGGCAGACACCTTGGATGCCGAACCGTTATCTGATCTTTATCCTACGCCTGTATTGGAATTCGGAATGTCAAAAACCGATCTTGTACATCGCCTGGGAATACCCGAACGATCCACAAAGGATGGAATAATTTATGCCAACTATTCCAAAGCCGCACCCTATGCGATGTACGTATTTGAGAATGAAAAATTGTCAGGAGCCGGGGTGTTGGTCTGTTCATCCTGTACGAAATCGTTGGCTGCATACTTGGTGGAAAGGTACCGGCCTGTTTCCAGGGAAGGTGAACATTATTACTTTATAAACACTCCTTCTGAACAGAAGTCAGCTATACGGGTAGCACTGACCCTGGGCAAAACTAAATACTGGAGCGTGATGTATATGCCTTCATCACCGGACCCTGTAATAAGCAGTAAACTAAGCGCTCTGATGCACCTGCTTTACTAACTTTCGGAAAATCTTGATTATATTAGCATAAAATCGCAACATAATGTCAAAATACGGAGAAGTAAGACGTTACAGCCTTATTATAGAAAGGATCAAATGCGGACATTATCCCACTTTTCTTGAGATCAAGGATTTTCTTTATGCACAGGGGTTCCAGGTAGGAGATCGTACCATTCAGCGTGATATTGAGCAGATCCGTTGCGAGTTTGGAATAGAAATTCAATACGACAGGATGCGGAGAGGATATTGCATTGACTATGACAACAGCCTGAATGTGGAATCATTCTTTCATTTCCTGGAGATCGTCAATACGGCGGAACTGCTGACCGAAAGCCTGATGGAGAGCAAGGATGCTTTAAAGCATATATCGTTCGATACAGGCGGTGGCCTTAAGGGAATAGAAAATCTGAAGCCGCTTTTGAAAGCCGTAATTGAAAACAGGAAAATAAGCTTCAATCATTACAATTTCCAAACGGAAAAAGTGACTGCTTACACACTAAAACCTTATCTGTTGAGGGAATACCTGAACCGTTGGTATGTCATAGGCATAGTGGACGGGACCAAAACGCTCAGGATATTCGGAATAGACCGTGTCAGGGATCTGGATATCAAGACGGAAACATTCATCCCCGATCAAAGCCTGAATCCAGCCTGTCTTTTTGATCAGACCATTGGCCTGATGTTTTCCCAGAATACCGTGCAGGATGTGGTATTGTCTTTCACACATACTCAGGGAAAGTATATCAAAACGCTTCCCTTGCACAAATCGCAGAAGGTGCTGATTGACAACGAAAAAGAATGCCGCATCGCACTTCGTGTCATACCCAATTACGAACTGACCCAGGAAATCCTCATGCATGGTGATTCAGTCAAGGTAATGGAACCTGCATGGCTGGCTGAAAAGATTCAGCAAATTTTGAAACGTGCGCTGGAAAAATACCGGTAAGCATGCAACAAAACGGTCAGGTTATCCGTTTTATATATATTTGGCAATAATTCATTCAAAAATAACCTGACAACACATGATGATAAAATCTAAAACCCTCAAGGCTGCCGCCATTGCTGTTTTTGTCGGTTTTGCTTTAGCTTTGGCCATTCCCGCACTTGCAGATATTAAAATATTGGGTTGGCTTACAACCCTTATTCTGATTTTATCGCTCCTGATGATTTCCATTGCAGGAGCTTTTTTGGCCGTTGCCTTGATCAGAGGACTGGCTAAGTTGAATGTATGGCTGGCGGCTGCGTTTGTAAGCGGTGTCCCTGTAGTTATGATGTTCTACAATACCAAATTGCCGGGAACGTTGCTGGTATATTTCACCATTGCAATCAGTTGTATGCTTTTGGGCGGGGCTCTTGTCCAATTCGGAAAACGGTGGACAGGGCTCAAAAAATTCCAAAAAGCACTGGCCGTAGCATGCCTGATCCTGGGAGTGACGGGTATTGCAGGCGGTCTGACCTGGATGCTGTACCCCGGAAAATCGGTTGACATGCCGCTTTCGGCGGCCAACTCGGCCCAAAACATGCCTCCTGTTCTGCAAATGGCGCATCCGGGCGAACCGGGAACGTTTCAGGTGGAATACCTGACTTACGGGAGCGGAGAGGACAAGCACCGGGAGATCTTCGGAGAGGAGGCGGACCTGATCACAAAAACCGTGGACGGATCCACTTTTCTGGATTCCTGGAAGGGATTTAGCGGAAAAATGCGTACCTGTTACTTCGGGTTTGACCAAAAAGCATTGCCGCTCAATGCGCAGGTATGGTATCCCCGGGGCGAAGGCCCTTGTCCACTGGTGCTGATCGTGCACGGAAATCACTCGGCACAGGATTATTCGGATCCGGGGTATGAATATCTCGGCAGGTTACTGGCCTCCAAAGGGTATATTTTGGCCTCGGTGGATGAAAATTTTCTAAACGGTTCCTATGGAAACATTCCCAAAGGTTTGCGTAACGAAAACAACGTCCGCGGATGGCTGCTGCTCAAGCACCTGGAAATGTGGAGGGACTGGAACTGCATGGAAGATAGTCCGTTTTTCGGGAAAGTGGATATGGACCGCATAGCTTTGATAGGACATTCAAGGGGTGGGGAAGCGGTTGCACATGCCGCTTTGTTTAACCGGTTGCCGTATTATCCCGACAATGCCAATGAAGTGTTTGATTTCAACTTCAACATACGCTCCGTGATCGCCATTGCTCCGTGTGACGGGCAATATCAGCCGGGCCGCATGCGTACTCCTCTTACCGATATCAATTACCTGGTGCTGCAGGGCTCGCACGATGCCGATGTTTCCTCTTACCAGGGGATGAGCCAGTTTAACCGCCTGGTTTTTTCTGAAGGATTTGACGGGTTTGCAGCCGGATTGTACATTTGGGGGGCCAACCACGGCCAGTTCAACAGCAGCTGGGGCCGCACAGACTTTCCTTCGCCCCGCATAAACTTCTACAACCTGGGACAACTCATTTCACAGGAAGACCAGCAAATTATCTCCAAAACTTATATTGGGGCCTTTCTGGATGCCACTTTACTTGATAAACAGAAACTTAGGCCTATGTTCACGGATTACCGCTATGCCAGGAACTGGCTTCCTGAAACCGTATACCTGAGTCAATACCGTCAGTCCAGCACACTTCCTTTATGTACATTCTCCGAGGATCTGGATCTGACCACGGCTTCCCTACCCGAAAGCAGCGCCTGCGCCGAGGATCTGAGCATTTGGCGTGAGCAGGCCCTTCAATTAAGCTGGGGGGACAGCGACACCCGTGCCCTCTTCCTGGGCTGGAATACCACCCAAAGCGACACCCTGGTCCCCGCATATCACATAACCTGGCCCGATGGAGCCCTGAGAGCCGACGTGCAATCCGTCCTCACATTCTCCCTTGCCGAGTTGGACGAAAAACCCGAACCGCCGGGAGCCGAGGATGACGAGGATGCCGAAGATACCGAAGATACCGAAGATGCCAAGACTGAAAAACCCTTTATTGACTTCACCATCCGCCTGACGGACCATAACGGCTCTGTTTTGGAATTCCCGCTCAGTGATTTTGCCCCGCTGCAACATCCGCTCAATCGAAAAATGACCAAACTCGGTTTCATGCAACCGCAGGCCGAATCGGAAACCATCCTCCAGACATACAGCTTTCCTTTGCAACGGTATGCCGGGGATCATCCCGATTTTGATTTTGAGCACATTGCCGGACTCAGTTTTATCTTTGACGTTATACCGGAAGGGGCTATTGTGGTCAATCAAATAGGAGTGCATCGTACAATGTATGTTATGCAATATTAGCCTTTTTCGGGAATGGTCTTCAGGGTTTTGTTGTCCAGAATCTCAAGATTTTTGCCGGAAATAGATATAATGCTGCCTTTCTGAAAGTCTGACAGGGTATTGATGATGCTTTATTTGGAATAACCCGGGGTATGAGCCATCTCTTCCCGGTTAAACGAACTGTTGATACGGTGTTCTCCAAATAACCGTACAAGGTTCAGTAATAATGTAGCCAGTTAACCGCCGGCATTCCTGTGCTTTAAGGTTATAAGTTTGTGTACTGTGTCGTTGACCATTTCAGACAAGATAGACTTAAGTGGTCCCCTTAACCCGGCCCGTTTGTTCGGACAAAGTTTTGAAGAGCGCGCAGGGTTCAAAGAAATATCCGTAGTTCTAAAACCCGATACCGATGCCGACGATGCAACCCTGGAAAAATGGGCCAAAGCCATTGAAGACAGGTGCCCGGTTAGCGACAACTTACAACGCACCCAATTTTTCGCGATATTTGAAGATAAATTATATAGTTATGAAATGCTTTTTTTCCATCCTGAACGGAGACATGAACACCTCGGTCATCAGAACCGTTAAGGGAAAGACCATTATGCTGCAGCACGATGTGACAAGTCCCCGGCCTTACAGCCGCCTCCATACGATCAGCGGTACCAAAGGGTTTGCCCAAAAATACCCAAGTCCGGGGATCGCGCTGGAGCCCGACGCACACCGCTTTCTACAGGACAAAGCGTTAGACTCGGTCCTTACGCTTTATGAACATCCCATTGTCAAAGAAGTGGGGCAGAAGGCCAAAGAGGTTGGCGGGCACGGAGGCATGGATTTTATTATGGATTACCGCCTGATCTATTGCCTGAGAAACGGCCTCCCGCTGGATATGGATGTTTATGATGCCGCCGAATGGAGTGCCATTATTGAACTTTCCAGAACGTCTGTCGCCAATAATGGTCGGCCGGTACGCGTACCCGACTTTACCAGGGGGGGCTGGGACAGATTGGAAAGAGTGGATTATTACAAAACGGAGAATAGTAAATACTAATAGATGGAAACAGACATGAAAGACATGACAACAATCGATAATATTGAGTTAGTCTTCCTCAAAAAAGAAGATTACAACGATATCCGGAATGCGATAATAGAGGCGTATTCAAATATGCCGGAAACGTATTGGAAAGAGCATCACATAAAGACACTTATCAATCTGTTTCCTGAAGGGCAAGTGGGTATAAAGGTAAATAACGAACTGGCCGGGTGTGCCTTGTCCATAATCATAGATGATACCCGGTTTGATGAAAAGCATACCTACCAGGAAATTACCGGCGGATACACTTTTAACACACATACTGCCGCAGGAAATAAACTGTATGGGATTGACATCTTCATAAGGCCAAAATTCAGGGGATTACGTCTGGGCAGAAGGCTTTACGACTACAGAAAAGAACTGTGTGAAAAACTGAACCTCAAAGGGATCGTTTTTGGAGGCAGGATCCCAAATTACCATCAGTACGCATCTCAGATGACTCCACGCCAATATATAGATAAGGTGAAAAAGAAAGAGATCCACGATCCTGTACTGGATTTTCAGATGTCCAACGATTTTCACCCGGTAAGGATCCTTAAAGGATACCTGCGTGGAGACAAGGAATCCCAGGAATATGCCGTACTGTTGGAGTGGGATAAGGTCTATTATGAAAAAAAGAGAAATAAGGCTTCCATCAAGAAATCCGTTGTGCGTCTGGGTCTTATCCAGTGGCAAATGAGACTATACAAAAACCTGGAAGAAGTAATGCAACAAGCCGAGTATTTCATAGACGCGGTATCCGGGTACAAATCGGATTTTGCTCTCTTCCCCGAGTTTTTCAATGCTCCGTTGATGTCTGAATACAATCATCTTTCTGAAGCCGAGGCTATCCGGAAACTGGCCGGATATACAGAAGCCTTTGTTCGGCGTTTTTCCAAATTGGCTATCTCTTACAACATCAACATTATAACGGGCAGTATGCCTGAAATAGTCAATAACAATTTGTACAACGTAGGATACCTGTGTAAAAGAGACGGCGGGGTAGAAAGATACGAAAAACTTCATATAACACCGGACGAAGCGAAAGTCTGGGGAATGCAGGGAGGCAATAAAATCCAGTCCTTCAAGACGGATTGCGGCAAGGTCGGGATCCTGATCTGCTACGACGTGGAATTTCCCGAAGTAAGCCGGATATTAGCCAACGAGGGCATAGATATACTATTTGTTCCTTTCCTGACAGACACACAAAACGGGTATGCCAGGGTCCGAAACTGTGCCCACGCCCGCGCCATAGAAAATGAATGTTACGTAGCCATTGCAGGCTGTGTAGGCAACCTGCCCAAAGTGCACAACATGGACATTCAATACGCACAATCCGTGGTCTTCACTCCCTGCGACTTTGCCTTTCCCACCAACGGGATCAAAGCCGAGGCAACCCCCAACACGGAAATGATCCTGATAGCCGATGTAGACATTGACCTGCTCCGGGAATTAAACCAATTTGGCAGCGTGCGGAACCTCAGGGACCGGCGAAAAGATGTGTATAACGTGCAAGTTGTTCGTTAGGTGCAACGCACACATTGTTCATTTGGCTGAAATTCAAAATGTTAAGAACTTTATGCCCTTAGGGCTTGAAATTGGGAAGTTATTGATAATGAGCTAAAAGAACAAAGGGTGCGTTGCACACATTGTTCGTTTGGCTGAAAATCAACGCTTTAGCAAAATCGACCCCCCGGGGGTCGATTTTCGTATTTACCTGATAATCAATGAGACAAATAATGTGTGCAACGCACCCTTTTTTGTTGGCAAAAAAAATTCACTATCAGGAGTTCCGCCAAATATTTATTTCTATATATTTGAAGAAGATTTTTTCCAATAATGTTCCAACTACAACGAATTCAGATTTGTTGTGCTCCTAATTCAAAAAACCACTCGTTAATTTTTCTGCTACCAATACCTCAATTATTATTCGGATAATAAATTATATGTCGTATTAATAGCCTTTAGCAATGAAAAAGATTATCGTCTTAATGATCGCGGGATTCATGCTGGTCTCATGCGATCCCCAGGAGAATCCTGATCCCGATGAGGTGGTTGTTAGCGAGAGCGCTCAGATCATTGAAGATCAGACGTGGAATGAGAACATCCTGCTGATAGATTCTACCGATTATACGCTTACTTTCAGGGAGGATCTGAATGCTTTACTACCGCTGGAAATCGGCGATGTTTTGGTGTCAACCGTCGGGAACGGATTGCTGAGAAAGATAACCGGTATTACGTCCACAAAAGGAGGCGGGGAAATAATTGTGGAAACGGATTTTGCATCCCTTACCGATGTGATTGAACAAGGGACCATTCAGGCCCAGGTGGTTTTAACACCTGATGATATTCAGGAGGTTGTGTTCCATTACGACGGAATAACACCTGAGCCCGCTAATGTAAAAGGATCTGTGAACCATGTTACCAACTGGAACATTAACACCGAGTTATACAGCGGGGTCCGGCTTACCGGGCAGTTTATCAGCGACATGACTTTTATCCTGGACATCAACGTTGCCGGATCCTCGTTAAACTCGGCAAAAAGCGGCATCATCATGTCCGAGACCCTTACCCTGCAGCTTTCTGCCGCTTTGGAACGGGAGTTTGACAAGGATATCACGATCGCCACGATTACTTTCGCTCCCATCATCATACCCGTTGTCGGGCCTTTGGCTCTTGTCATAGTTCCTAAGGTGGAAGTGAAATTGGGTTTGGAAGGATCTGTAGGCGGGACGGTTACGTGTTCCGCTACCCAGGAGATATTTGTAGATGCGGGAATACAATATGCCAAAGCAAGCGGGTGGTCCGACTATAAGACATTTACCAACGAATTTTCAAATACCACACCGGTTTTGGAGAAAGCCAATGCTAATGCATCTGTTTATATTCAACCGGAGCTTTCCACAAAACTGTACAATGTAGCTGGTCCTTACGTGAATACGAAAATTTACGGCAAGTTGGAAATTGATGCAGATGAAGAAACGGTAGAAAAAGAAGAACCCTGGTGGAAATTGTCTGTAGGTATCAATCTGAATGCGGGAATGAATGTGGAGATTTTCGATCTGGCTACGCTGAATTACGAGAAAAGCAATATAATAGGTTATGAATGGCTGATCGCACAATCTCCCACCAAACCTAAGGTAACCACGGGAGATGTAACCAATATCCAGTCCACTACAGCGTCGTGTTCGGGAAATGTCACGGCAGACGGGGGCCAGGCGGTAACAGACAGGGGGATCTGCTGGAGCACCTCGCAAACCCCCACAATAGAAAATTCCAAAACCTCCAACGGGACAGGTACCGGAACCTTTACAGGTGATTTGACCGGCCTTGCCGCCAACACGTCTTACTACGTCAGGGCCTATGCCACAAATTCAGAAGGCACCGCATACGGTGCAGAGAAGGCGTTCACAACGCTGACGGAAGATACGGATTTCGCAGTTACCACGGGAGCGGTAACCAACATTACCACCAACTCGGCAAGTTGTTCCGGGACTGTCACTGCCCAAGATGCCGCCTCGGTAACCGCGCGGGGGCTCTGCTGGAGCACTTTGCAGAATCCCACGACAGCGGATTCCAAAACCTCAAACGGCACGGGCACCGGAACCTTTTCAGGCGCTCTAACCGGCCTGGCACCCAATACCACATATTACGTAAGGGCTTATGCAACGCGTTCAGAAGGAACTGCTTATGGCGAACAACGCGCGTTTCAGACACTTGAGGAAGAAGAATTGAGCGGCACCTTTACTGACAACCGCGATGGAAAAACATATCGGTATGTTAAAATTGGGAGTCAGTATTGGATGGCAGAGAACCTGGCTTATTTACCGGCAGTCAGTCCTCCTTCTTTAGGGTCATCTAACGGAACTGTGGCAGGGGGAGGATTAGCTGATCTTCTCACTAAGTATTATTACGTTTACGGTTATGAAGGATCAGATGTAAATGCAGCCAAAGCTAATGCCAATTATACGACTTACGGTGTTTTGTATAACTTTCCGGCAGCAGAAGATTATTATTACAGCAGCACTCCCCCCAGCGGTCAGGGCATATGCCCAAGTGGCTGGCATTTACCGGATAATGAAGAATGGATACAGCTTATTAGTTATTTTGGAGGAGAAGAATCTGAAGACAACCCCGGATGGTATTTTTACGTAGGAGCAAAAATGATGGAAACGGGCTTTGTGCATTGGTCAGACCATCCCAGCTGTCCTGAACGAACCAACGAAAGTGGGTTTACTGCTTTGCCCGGAGGATATCGCTTTGAAGGAGGTTGGTTTTTCGGAATGGGTAATAGTGCTACATTTTGGTCATATTCTCACGGAACAAATGTTGCATCGCATGTGAACATAGATTACACAGGCGATTTACGTATTGCTGGGTACTATTATAACTATGGCTGCAGCGTCCGCTGCATCAAGGATTGAGGATAGAGAAAAAGGGTGCGTTGCACACATTGTTCGTTTGGCTGAAAATCAACGCTTTAGCAAAATCGACCCCCGGGGGGTCGATTTTCGTATTTGCCTGATAATCAATGAGACGAATCATGTGTGCAACGCACCCTTTTTTTTCAGATGGGGAATTCCCCACCTCTTTTCCGACAAAGAAAAAGCCAACCAGTTATTTATCAACTGATTGGCTTCTTGTGGAGCGGTCCGGACGGGACTGCCCAAATGCAATTCCTCTGTTTTTGAATAATACGTAGAATCGACATATTTTGCATATATGGTGTTGTAAAACAATAAAATAAAACTTAGCTGTATGTTGCATAGGATAGCGTAAAATATTAATAGATTGCAATTAGAATGACAAAAATTGATGTTTTTGTCATTCTTTAATATTACATTTGTTATATGTAATTCTAGTAAGGGACAAAATTAATGGCAATAATAAACTTCTACCTATCAACAAAAATTGATAAAACACTATCTAAAAGTCAAATACTATTAAGACTGGTATACGGAAATGGTATGGCTTTAAGAGCAAAGACCAGAATCTTCATATCCCCTGAGAGATGGAAAGACAATAAAATATATATTCCCACTAGACTCCAGACTAAAGAACAGAAGGAATTGCTGAAAAGTCAAAATCAGTTGGATGAATTGCGAAGCGTTATTTTAGATGCTGCCATTACTATTCCAAAGGAGCAATTCTCTAGGCAATGTCTGGACGAGGTCATAGATAAGTTTTATTTTCCTGACAAATACAAGCTAATAAAGGAAAAACCAAATACTTTATTTGAGTATATTAATGAATTTATCAAGACGGCACATCTGCGTAAAGACAAAGATACGGGACGTATTTTATCGAAAAATTCATTACAGCAATATCTTGCAACATACAAGCATTTACAAAGTTTCGCCACAAAGAAAAAGAAAAAAGACTTTGATTTCGAGGATGTTAACACTAAGTTTTACGAGGATTTTGTTTCGTATTTACAAGGCTTGGGTTTTACTAATAACAGTATAGGCAAACATATAAAAGTTCTTAAGACATTCATAAATGAAGCCCCTATATCGTTAAAAAACAAGGCCGATCTCTCAAAATTTAAGGTTTTTACCGAAGATATTGACACTGTTTTCCTTGACGAGCAGGAGCTACAAAATTTATGTAGTTGTAATTTAACTGGAAGGCTTGCAAAGGTTCGCGATTGGTTTTTGTTGTTAGCATGGACCGGTTGCCGTTATTCCGATTCGGAAAAGATAAGTAATACTGATATTAAGGATGGTTTTATAACATTCCGACAACAGAAA